>Ga0210137_1000044_pt1 | contig 7504 bp, 6 predicted proteins | sample WestPond_TuleC_D_2_FD_185586 | JGI IMG/M metagenome (GOLD analysis project Ga0210137, IMG submission 185586) | Wetland microbial communities from the San Francisco Bay, California, USA, that impact long-term carbon sequestration -... | ecosystem: Environmental > Aquatic > Marine > Wetlands ... | reverse complement strand
CCACAAGGCGAAAAAAACGCGGAAGACTTTGCACAAAGTTTATGTGATCAAGGCATGTGTGTGGTAAGCGGCATGGCACTTGGCATTGACGGTGCAGCGCACCGAGGGGCACTCAAAAGCAATGGCGCAACAATTGCTGTTGTTGGCACTGGCTTAGATATTGTTTACCCTGCCAGACACCGTGACTTGGCGCATAGAATAGCTGAACGCGGCTTGATTATTTCAGAATTCCCTCTTGGCACGCCTTCCAAAGCGCAAAATTTTCCACGTCGCAACCGCATCATCAGCGGTTTAAGTTTAGGTTGTCTGGTCGTAGAGGCAAATATTGAGAGCGGCTCGCTAATAACCGCGCGTTTAGCGGCAGAACAAGGACGCGAAGTATTTGCTATTCCAGGTTCAATTCACTCCCCTGTTTCTAAAGGTTGTCACCAACTTATCAAGCAAGGTGCAAAATTGGTGGAAAATACCACAGACATACTCGAAGAATTGAAAAATTTGCTATCTGAGCATAGCCCATTCGGGTCAATGCAAAAATCAGATGAAACTCCCGCTGAGCCCAGTAAACTATTGGCTTCCATGGGTTTTGATGCCATCAATTTTGAGACCATCAAAACAATCACGGGCTTGACGACAGAAGTACTTTCATCCATGCTGATGGTGCTGGAATTAGAAGGCAAAGTAACGACTTTGGCGGGCGGCAAATACCAGCGACTAATGTAATAAATATTAAATGAATAGGGGGAGATTTCATGTTTGAAGTGCTGGTTTTCATATTTGAGAATTATTTCGCTAATCACGCATTGCCAAATGACCATTCACTTCCAAATGACGAGGTGATGGAGCAAGAACTCAGTGCTGCTGGATTCGAGCAAAGTGATATTTTAGGGGCATTCGATTGGTTTCAAGAAATGCGATCAATGCTCGCTACATCTGATGCCGATTACTCACATGTAAAAACTGCAATGCGCGCTTTTACTGATGCTGAAATCAACAAGATTAACACCGAAAGTCTTGGATTCATCATATTTTTACAACAAGCCAATGTAATTAATGATGTTGAACGCGACTTGATTATTGACCGCGCTATGGCGCTCAAACAAGTTGAAATCCACATTGAAGAAACACGCTGGATTACCATGATGGCGCTATGGAACAAAGGTCGTGAGAAAGATTATTTATTTGTGGAAGACGCGCTATTTAATCCACGTGGGCTAACTACACAATAAATTTAACAGCGAAAATTTTAGCTAGTAGCTTCCAAGCCAATATTCTTAATAATGGCTGAAATAATGCCCGCTTGATTTAGTGTATAAAAATGCAGACTGGGTGCGCCAGAATCTAGCAAAGTCGTACAAAGCTCGCTCACCACATCTGCACCAAAAGCGCGTAGCGAAGGCAAGTCATCTTCATACGCCTCCAAGCGCAAACGTAGCCAGCGCGGAATTTCTGCCCCACAAATACTGGAGAAGCGCGCCAATTGTGTGTAGTTATAAATCGGCATAATACCTGGCACTATCGGTACATCAATGCCCTCTTTTTTACAACTATCCACAAACCTGAAATAAGCATCCGCATTATAAAAATATTGCGTAATTGCCGAATTTGCACCTGCTTCAACCTTGCGTTTAAAGTTAGCGATATCCTTGGCCGCTGAAATCGCCTCAGGATGAAACTCAGGATACGCTGCCACATCCAGGTGAAACCAATCGCCAGTTTCTTTACGAATAAACGCTACTAACTCGGCCGCGTATTTAAAATCACCAACACTCACTTCACCAGAGGGCACATCACCACGTAAGGTAACTAAGCGTTTAATTCCCTTATTTTTATAGGCTGTTAGCAATTCTCGAATTTCTTGTTTACTCGATGAAATACATGAAATATGCGGTACTGCCGAAAGTCCTTCCGCCTGAATCTCATACACAGTGTCCATTGTTCGGTCGCGGGTTGAGCCACCGGCGCCAAAGGTTACCGAGAAAAACTCTGGCTTAAATTTCGCAAGTTGCATACGCGTTTCCCGCAGATTAGCAATGCCATCTGCCGTTTTTGGCGGAAAGAACTCAAAACTTAATGGGATATTTTTCATGCTGCTTTCTTATTTTTTTAATCTTTTTTACTAATTAACAGGGCTGACAATAGCCAAGATATTACGCTATAAGCAAGCGCGCCAATAATTCCCGCCTTAAACGTCAGTACCGAAAAACCTTGCAGAAAATGACCAACCGTCCAAAATAATGCGCCGTTAATCACCAGTATAAATAAGCCCAATGTCAGTATTGTCACGGGCAAAGTCAAAATTACCAAAATTGGTTTAATCAACACATTCACCAGTCCTATCACCACGGCTGCGATCAAAGCAATGCCAAGCCCAGAAATATGAATATCAGGCACAAAATAAGCCACTGTCAGCAACGCTAGTGCATTGAGTAACCAACTTAGTATTAACTTCATGCCTGACTCCTTTTGGGTTTAATTAATAGCTTAGTAACGGTAATGATCAGCCTTATATGGGCCGTCTTGTGTTACACCAATATAAGTAGCTTGTTGCGCAGTAAGGCGCGTCAATTGAGCATTGAGTTTTTTCAGCTGCAACACTGCTACTTTTTCATCCAAGTGTTTCGGCAAAGTATAAACGCCAACTGGATAATCTGTATTTTTAGTGAATAACTCAATTTGCGCAATGGTTTGATTTGCAAATGATGAGCTCATCACATAGCTTGGATGGCCTGTTCCGCAACCCAAATTCACCAAACGCCCTTTAGCTAGCAATATAATACGTTTGCCATCAGGGAAAATCACGTGATCCACTTGTGGTTTGATTTCTTCCCACTCATATTTTTCCAGCGAAGCCACATCAATTTCATTGTCAAAGTGACCTATATTACACACAATGGCTTGATTCTTCATTTTTGCCATGTGGTCATGCGTAATCACGTGATAGTTGCCAGTTGCCGTCACGAAAATATCTGCATGCTCACAGGCATAATCCATGGTCACTACGCGATAACCTTCCATCGCGGCTTGTAACGCACAAATGGGATCGATTTCAGTTACCCAAACCTGTGCAGAAAGCGCGCGCAATGCTTGTGCTGAGCCTTTACCCACATCACCATAACCTGCCACTACAGCCACTTTTCCTGCCACCATCACGTCAGTTGCGCGCTTAATCGCATCCACTAATGATTCACGGCAGCCATACAAATTGTCAAATTTTGATTTGGTCACTGAATCGTTCACGTTAATCGCTGGGAAAGCCAATTTGCCTTCTTTGTGCATTTGGTACAAGCGGTGTACGCCCGTCGTAGTTTCTTCTGTTACACCCATTATCGCTGCAAGGCGCACTGAATACCAGTTTGGAGATGTTTTTAGCTTTGCCTTGATTGACTCGAACAAGCAAACTTCCTCTTCAGAGCTTGGGTTAGCAACAACTGATAAATCTTTTTCTGCACGTGTACCCAAATGCAACAACAAAGTCGCATCGCCACCATCATCCAAAATCATGTTGCTATAGCTACCGTCAGCCCACTCAAAAATGCGGTGCGTGTAATCCCAATATTCAGTGAGTGTTTCACCTTTAATCGCAAAAACAGGCGTACCGCCAGCAGCAATTGCAGCTGCAGCGTGATCTTGTGTAGAGTAAATATTGCAAGATGCCCAGCGCACTTGTGCGCCCAAATCTTTAAGCGTTTCGATTAACACTGCGGTTTGTATGGTCATGTGGAGCGAGCCAGTAATACGAGCGCCTTTGAGAGGTTGCGCGGCTGCGTATTCCTCGCGAATCGCCATTAAACCGGGCATTTCAGTTTCGGCAATAGCTATCTCTTTACGGCCAAATGCCGCCAAATTAATGTCTGCTACGATGTAATCTTTCTTGTCAGTCACAGTATTCATTTAAAATCCTTGAATTAGTTGTGACCAGCAGGGAATGGATTTTTTGACAAAAGCTAAATGTAAATTTGGCGCTTTGTTCACCCATTTCCCGTGTCTGGCACGGTTTATAAATTAGGTGAACGCCGTTACAAAATTCAAAAACGAATCTTGCAAACCGAGCCTAGGGTTTGTACGTCTCAGCAAGATACTGAGTCAAACCTCGCAACGTTCCTCGGAATTACGTCATTGTACTACGATTGAATTCAATTTCAAAAGTTCTATTATTCATACGAATTGAAGCTTATTACGCTTAATCCCATAAATCATTTTGATTCCATAATTCATTAATGTCGCTAATGCCCCAAGATGCCGGGTCTTCGTGCCCGACAATCTCATCCTTCGCTACAGATTTAGACAAATCCAATACTTCAATGGGAATGCGCGTTTTAGATTTCGTAGAAAAGAACACTTTTATCATTGGTGTCAGCAAGCTTTTGGGGCTCTGATCAATCACCAAAGCTAAACGCCCAGATTTAAGCAAAACGATGGAGCCAACCGGGTAAATGCCTACACACTTTACAAACGCCTGAAATATTTTGTCATCAAAATGATTTTTCCACTGGGCCATGCGATGTAATGAAACTCCAGGTTCCCAACCAGCTTTATACGGACGGTTTGAAGTCACCGCATCATAAACATCACAAACCGCACCCATTTTGGCAAATACACTAATTTGACTGGCATCAAGTTTATGTGGATAGCCAGTTCCATCCATTTTTTCGTGATGATGCAAGCACACGTCCAAAGCAACTGCATCTTTCACTTGCCCCTGCAGTAATAATGCGTGACCACGTTCTGGATGCAACTTTACCAAATCAAACTCTTCATTTGTCAAGGCACCAGGCTTGTTCAACACCTCCATAGGAATCGCTGCCTTACCAACATCATGTAGCAAGCCAGCTAGACCTGCCTGTTTAATTTCAGACTCTGACAAGCCTAGTTGGCGTGCAAGCGACACCATCAATGCACATACCGCCACACAATGCATATAAGTGTAATCGTCTGAAGTTTTAAGGCGAACTAAACTAATTAGCGCGCCTTCGTTGCGGGCAAGCGATGCAGAAATCTCTTCAACCAAAGGTGCAGCAGACTCAGCATTGATAGCCTTACCCATGCGCACATCATCAAACATCGAAGTCACTGCTTTTTTAGACGCTTCAATAGCAAGCTTGGCCCTGGCGCGCTCTTGACTAGCAGAAACACGTTTAACACTAGGTTTTGCTACAAGGGCAGGTGTAGGTACTGGGTCTGTTGAGGTAAGCACAGCTTCAATTACAGGATTATCCTTGACGACATCCAGTCCTTTGGATGTATCAATAATAACTTGTTTAATCTCGCTAATATGAAGCTTTTTAAGGTCTTCAACATCTTCTAATTTGAAGGCTTTTTTCCAAAAAGGATGATCCATCCAAGCACCTTCCAGTGCGTGTATGAACATGCCCATTCTGACTTGATCGGTTGATATTTTTTTTAGCATATTGCACAGAGTGTAAAGCAAACTCTGTGCAATATATTTGAGGATTTGAGAGGCTAAAACACCTCATTTAATGCGTTTGAATGATTGAACTGAAAACTTACAGCCCCGCTGCTGTTTTTAATGCAACGGCTTTATCTGTGGCTTCCCAAGTGAACTCAGGTTCGTCGCGGCCAAAGTGCCCATAAGCAGCTGTTTTAGCATAAATAGGACGTAGCAAATCGAGCATTTTAACAATGCCTTTCGGGCGTAAGTCGAAATGGTCCAACACTAACTGAGTAAGTAATTTATCCGATACTTTGCCAGTGCCATAAGTTTCTACCATGACAGAGGTTGGGCGCGCAACACCGATTGCATATGAAACTTGGACCAAGCATTTATCTGCCAAGCCAGCAGCAACAATGTTTTTTGCCACGTAACGACCTGCATAAGCTGCACTACGGTCAACTTTTGAAGGATCTTTACCCGAAAACGCACCGCCGCCGTGAGGAGCTGCACCACCGTAGGTATCCACAATAATTTTACGGCCAGTTAAACCGCAGTCACCTTGTGGGCCGCCAACAACAAAGCGCCCAGTCGGATTCACCAAATATTTAATGTCGCCTTTAATTAATTCTTTGGGCAACATCGGCTTGATAATTTCTTCAATTGTCGCTTCGCGAATGTCAGCCAAACTCATTTCTGGCGCATGCTGCGTAGAAACCAACACCGTATCAATTTTGTGCGGCTTGCCGTCAATATACTGCACTGTCACTTGTGATTTCGCATCTGGGCGCAGCCAAGGCAAACGACCATCTTTACGCAACGCCGCCTGGCGCTCCATCAAACGATGACTTAGCCAAATCGGCAATGGCATGAGTTGCGGCGTTTCGTTTACCGCATATCCAAACATCAAGCCTTGGTCGCCCGCACCTTGATCAAGCGGATCATCATTGGCGTTATCCACGCCTTGTGCAATATCTGGAGATTGCTTGTCATAAGCCACCAGCACCGCGCAGCCCTTATAATCAATGCCGTATTCGGTATTGTCGTAGCCGATGCGTTTAATCGCATCACGCGCTACTCTAATATAATCCACATTTGCGGTTGTGGTAATTTCACCAGCCAAGACGATTAAACCTGTGTTAGCAAGCGTTTCTGCGGCTACACGCGCGGTTGGATCTTGCGCTAAAATAGCGTCTAAAATACTATCGGATACTTGGTCTGCGAGTTTGTCTGGATGCCCTTCTGAAACAGATTCAGAAGTAAATAAATAATCGTTCATATGCGCCTTGAAAAGATAAATTAAAAAGTTGAAATAACGCGCTTACTAAAGGCTGAAGCAAGCACATCAGGTCAATTGAAGAGTGCGTATTGTAACTACTTTTTGTAACTGAAATGTGACTATTCAGCAATTTTTTACTAACTAGCTGATGGAAGCGCTTGAATTAATGCTATAAATACAACATGCAAACTAAAAACTTAAAAAAATTGAAATTCACAAAAATGCAGGGTGCAGGTAACGATTTTGTGGTGATTGATGCCTACTCTTCGCCAGTTTCGCTCAGCCAGAACCAAATTAAACAAATCGCTAACCGCTATTTTGGTGTCGGTTGCGATCAACTATTGATGGTCGAAAAAACGAATACACCGAACGTTGATTTTCGCTATCGCATATTTAATGCAGATGGCGGCGAAGTAGAACAATGCGGCAATGGCGCGCGTTGTTTTGTGCGCTTTGTTGCAGATAAAGGTCTCACGCAAAAGCGTGAAATTGCAGTAGAAACCGCCAGTGGCGTCATCTCACTCAAATTGCAAAATGACGGCCAAGTGACGGTGAACATGGGCGCGCCGCGGTTTAACCTTGCAGAAGTTCCTTTTGCTACTGAAGTACGCAAAAACCAATATCCGCTAAAACTTGCTGGGGAATCTATTAGCATTTCTGCTGTTTCTATGGGTAACCCGCACGCTGTCACTTTGGTGGATAATGTTGAAACTGCCAACGTCGGCGGACTTGGCCCGCAAATAGAGTCGCACAGCAGTTTTCCGCAGCGTGTGAATGCAGGTTTTATGCAAATTGTAGCACCGCATGAAATCAAATTACGGGTATACGAACGTGGT
>Ga0210137_1000043_pt1 | contig 7517 bp, 12 predicted proteins | sample WestPond_TuleC_D_2_FD_185586 | JGI IMG/M metagenome (GOLD analysis project Ga0210137, IMG submission 185586) | Wetland microbial communities from the San Francisco Bay, California, USA, that impact long-term carbon sequestration -... | ecosystem: Environmental > Aquatic > Marine > Wetlands ... | reverse complement strand
GGAACTTCCTTAAAAACGATCATGTAGGTACACCCCAGTCAAAAACAGCCGACGCGGCAACGCAGTCATACGACACCACATAGCCACGCTCGGCGAGCATGTATACCTGGTTGGTGGTCTTGTCCAGAACCTGTGCTTGTGGTGGCACGAAAATCTCAGGATCCCGCCACACGGTGACGTTCCCCGAAACGTAAATCGTCCCATCATCCGTGTAACCACCACCAAACACCCAAATCGTGCCCATGTGGGTACGGAGGATCGGCCCATCCTGAATGACAAGATCAGCTTCTCTGGCGTACGAAAGGATCCTCGGCGAAGCGTGCAGATAGCCGACGTTCCCATACTGCGCATACGCGGGAGCATTCCCATACAACCACTGCTCCAGCTCGCCAACAACATCAGTGATCGTGGCACCAGGAGCAACAAGCGGCATAGCACCAGCGGCCAGGATCCCACCCATAGCCTGTTCAACCACGGACTGTTCACCGTTGGCCAGTCGACGTAGCACCTTAGCTTTCAGGGTGCTACCACCAACCGGACCGCACTTCACCGTGGCGTACACGATGAACGGCTCACGTTCAATGATGCTGTCAGCGGCGTCGAATGTCTTCTCGGCTACCCGCTCAGTAGCTGTGCACAAAGTGTCATAGGAACGGGCATACCCACATGAGACGGGCTCGTAGATGATTCCCCCCGCCCTACCGTGCGGAGGAAGATCAACAATTCCAGAAGCGGCAAGTAGGCCGCTCCTGAGCCTACGAGGCTCAGGAGCACTCACTACCACCGGCGGCGTAATCGCCACAGTGATACCCCAATCAGACTATCCAGCAGATCAGGAGTTGGGGTAACCGCAAAGGCAACCAGACGGATCAACAGCAGCCGTGTACAGCCGAGACAATGGCAGCATCTGCAGCATTGCCCAACCGTCCTCGACAAACAGCGCCGTGTACTCGTTGGTGAGCAGCTTGGTCGAGTCATATACGGTATCCAGGTTGATCACGCTCTGAACAGCCTTAACCCAAGTGCCAGCCGGGTAGATCAGGAAGTTGACCGTGGTCGGCAGTCCAGTGAGCGCTACAGCGCCACCAGGACCAGCCACCAGCCCAGAGAATGAGTCCTGCCAGTCGTAAACGAACCTAGGGACAGCGCCACGAATCGCGAACCACTCAACGATCTGAGCGTCGGTCAGCCCAACGAAATCAACGTTGGCACGACGGGATCCAGCGGCCCGCATCTGTGCGAGAACCCAGAGAGGAAGCACGATTTCCAGGGTGGAAGCGACGCCCATCCGGTTCCGGTACCGAGCATCCATGATGGCGAGCTCGACAGCGCTGAGCAGCGCGGCGATAGCGTCATCACCGGATGGATCAGCTGGGACGATGGTGGCGGCACCAGACGCGGCGACGATAGCGGCAATCGCACCCTGGTTGATCTTGTGTGGCAGCGCGTTCATGGCCTGCTCAGCGAACCACTGCACAACCTCTGGATATCCGCGTTGCTGCAGCAGACCAGCAGTCAAGCACAGGTAGTCCACGCCGAGACGAACATCCGTGAATCCCGGGCATGGGATGTCGTAGCAGTATTTGGACGGTGACTCGGCTTCAACCTGGGCTTCGGTGAGGTGGGTGGTTCCGGAGTTTCCGATCCCGTTCCACACAGTGGCGAAGTTTGGTCCACCAGCGGCCGGAATCTGCCAGCCGCCACGCTCGGTAGGCAGCTCAGGGAGATCCAACAATCCTTCCAGGGTAGACAGACCCCGAAGTTCATAGATCGGCTCCGATGGAGCACACCAACCAGCGGCAGCAGTGATCGGCGTACCGGCCTTCACCTGGCTACGGAAGCTGCTCAGCAGGCTTCCACCAGAGAGGCGCTTTTCGCTGCCCGCGAACCTGGCAACCTTGTACGGATCAGCGGTCTTGTCAGTGACGGTCAGTTCAGGGGAGCCGTTACGACGGAACTGAACACCACCGTGCCGAGTGTAGTTGCGGAGCTCATGGCCGAGCACCTTGTAGCTGCCGCCTTCACTACCTTCAATGATGGTGGTATCAGCAGTGATCTGCCTGCCAGCGCTCCGAACCTGTGGGTAGCGGTCAAGCTGCTGAGACAGCGCCCGCGCAGCTGATTCGAAGGTGTCGATGGTCTGACCGGTGCCGAAGAATCCGGGGAAGTCGGCAGCCGCAGTCATCACGAACGGTGCGGTGTTGCCGACGTCTCCGAGGTCAGGTTCCTGCCCGGCGCGACGGGCCGCTACCTCACGTACGGTGGGGTTTCTGGTGTGTGCCGCCGCAGTGACCGGTTCGGGATCAAGGATCGGTTCTGGTTCCTGGATAGGCTCGGGAGTCTCGGTCAGTCCGGTGATGCTGGCAGCTAGGTCAGCGTGTGCCTGGCGGGTGGACATCACCTCGCGTGCCTGGTTGGCGAGATCACGGCATGCGGTCAGGGCCTCAACGGTTTCAGCTGTTGCCGCACCAGAGGCGAGTGACTGTGCGTAGTTGCGAATGTTGGTCAGTAGGGTGCTGAGTTCTTCTCCGGTTGCGGTGGAGAAGTCAGGTACTACGAACGGGAATTCCATGGTGGTGTCTCTCGTCTTAGATGCGAGATGCTAGCCGGACCGTGGCAGCGCTAGCCGATTCTGTAGCCGGACCGTAGCAGCACTACAGATGATCAAGACGGTAGCACACTAAACCAGGCTGGTGAGCAGATAACACACCATGAGCATCGTGCAGAGCGCCGTGCGGAACGTACAAACCACATAGAATAGCGCTAAGCTACAGATCGAACACAGTACGCACACGTAGGCGTGGCACAACCACCTAGGCAACCTAGACCAACGAGAAAACATGATCCACATAATGAAAAGAGGGAACACGAAAGGAGGGGACCATCGAAGCAGCCCCCCCCCCAAGCAACAGCCATCTACCTCAACACGACCCCGACCCCGACCACGACCGCGACCCCGACCGCGACCGCGATCCCGACCGCGACCGCGATCCCGACCGCGATCCCGACCGAGACCACGACCGAGACCACGACCGAGACCACGACCGAGACCACGACCGAGACCACGACCGAGACCGCGACCGCGACTCCGACCGCGACTCCGACCGCGACCGCGACCCCGACCCCGACCCCGACCACGACCCCGACCACGACCCCGACCCCGACCATAGTAAAGGCCAATGTGGATGTGTCGGTGACCCAGTTGTCATTGTGCTTCCCGTGGCAGCTCGTGAGTCCACTCAGTCACATCAACGATTGCTGATACATACACTGGACCATCTGGAAATGGCTCGATTTCACTCAGCCTTCCAGAAAGCAGTGCTTCCCCGAACCTTCCAGAATCGGCGATCCACGCCGCGTCTTCAAGAATCAGCGAGTGTGCGTCACCCTGAATTACGCGCCCCGTGTAGTGGAAGGTGAGAGTGCGGACGTAAACGTTCTTGCCTTTGAACAACTCGTATAGCATCATACAACAAGCATGTCACGTGGCGCGACACTTGTCAAGTAGGTGGAGATACGAAAGAGGGACCGCCGAAGCAGCCCCCCCCCCAAGCAGCAGCCATCTACCTCAACGCATCTTCTACCGCACCCTGGAACCTAGCCCTAAGCTCAGCCAAAACCGCTCCATCCTCGCCAGACAGAGCCAGTAGTACCTGAGCTGCCGAGTCTCCCAGTAGTCCAGCGATTGATAGGGCTTTGGTCTTTTGGGTGTCTGATGAGAACTCTTGACCATAGTTGCTGATAGCTATTTCGCCATGGCCAGTATCGACACTGATCTCAACATTCATCTAGCGTTCCTCCGTGTCTATGATGATCATCGTGGTATCCGGCTGGATCCGAACGAATGCGATCTGACCAGACTCGGCGCACTTCGTGATAAGCCACTGGCCAGATTGATGCATCGTGACCTCAGAGACGCCAGCCTGGCCAGGCTGGGTGCGAGTGTGGCACAGCCTTGCATCCCGTTCTCCATGGAATCCAATGCGGTACGTCGGCTGGTCAGTGCTAGCACTCACAGTCTTCTCTCATCTCTCTCATGATCATCATGTCTACGAACCTATCAACACTCAGTACATCCGTGATTACTGCCGAGATAGCGTCGTCGGGTGGTTCCTCCAACAACCAAACTGGAATGTCAAGCCCTCTTGCATAACCGATTTCCAGGGTCACGCTCGGCCCGATATACCCGTTGCTGTTGACTACATAGAGTGCTTGACATCCACGCAATCCACGAAGGAAACTGCGCGTAAGGTTAACCTTACGCCCATAGGTAACATGTGAGACGGTCTCATCAAATTCAAAGTTCGGACGATGAACCTCGAACCCGTGTTCCTCAAGCCGTGCCACAACCGACTTAGTCTCAGCGTAAAACTTGCAGCTAGACGCTACTGCTAACCGCATCTTCAACCTCCTCAGGAATACCGGCGCACTCACAAAACGCCTTCACGAAAATTGCCTGACACACATTAAGATCAACACCCAACTTGGCGGCTACGATCTCTAAGCTGTTGAAAGCGCCCATCCCAATGGCTCGACTGATGTGCACGTAGGCGTCACTACCCGCGAGATCTTCTACAATGCTTACTGGTGTGAGGGCCCTGCCGTTAACCTCAACCTCGGTAGTTACGCGAACTTCTCTTATAATGCCAGTCTTTGGCTTGATCTCAGTACTCTTAGTGATCATTGTGGATTCCTTGTATTAGTCGCTGGCTTCTATCACCACACCATAATGTCACACCGGATGACAGATGTCAAGTATCTGGAATCCCCATAAAAACCACCGTACTATGCAGATCCATCCCAATATGTCCAATTATTGTTAGACCACGAAACCTCCAATACACTCAACCCATGACCACAACCCAACAACGCTTCCAACAAATACTGAACCAACACCCGAACCTCTGCGACAACGGCTACAACTACAACTACCAACGAAACCTCAGACTAGACAACACCACTACCACACTCGCATTCCAACAATCCCGTAGATCACTAGAAAACTCTCTCGACGCAGTCAGAAAAACCATAATCTGGTGTGATCCAATCAAACGCACCAGGACATCAACCTCTGGTGGCGGATACTCATACGGCCTAAAACACGTGATGGAACACCAGACCGGTATCTACGTCACCAACGGTGTGTTCATCGCCGCAGCACTGATGCTGGAAATACTAGTTGGGCTACGATCCTGCCAGCGTGACGACTCACCAAATCCAAGTATCGGACTGAGCCGACGCTCATACACCAACCACCCAAACTCTGCCAAAGGATACGGACTAGATGGCTCGTACAACGACATGGTTAGGGCTAGCGATGAGATCATGGCTCGTGTGATAGCCGAATATCACCACTAACAGCTTAGGAGACGAGCATGAACTACCAGGAAAAAGCAATCGGACTGGTGTTCGACTACGTGTCGAATCGCCTTGAGAAGACAGACGATACGCGGTTCACCATAGAGGACGTGTACATTGTCTGGTTTAACAAGACGCTACTGAATTGGAAAGCACTACTGTCGACCGCGCTTCCCGATGGGATGTACTACGAGCTTACCTACGACGGGAATCTCCAGCGCACCTACATTGATGCGTACAAAAAGTTCGACAACGTGTGTGTGAGCGACGTTTAGTACGCGCAGGTCCATCCCACTTTGTCCGTTTTGGTGAATAGCCTCTTGGACTGAGAGGCTATCCCACCTAATCGACTAAGGCCACGCTACTACCTCTGTTATCGGACCAACCGTCACGTTTAGATCAACAGTCACATGGTCCGGATACGAGTACGCGGCAGCGTTTAGCTCATCGCTGGTCATGGTTAGTAGCCGTTCTGCCTGCTCTGACGGGCCACCAGGTAGCTGCAATCCGTTGCGATGGTAGCCAACGAATCCAGCGTGGTATGCGCGTGGCGTCCACGGATACGCTACCCCGGTACCGCTAGCCTCTACGAGCCGATCGAGTAGTCCGTCTTGCTCAGCGTTGTTTTTTGGTAGGTTGCTGTGTGGGAAGGCTGTTTGGCAGTATCGGATTGGATTGTAGAAGTAGCCGGGTACTAGGTGTTGACGGATTGCTTCCAGCTTATCGGGCCTGAATGATACTCCAAGTGACTGGTATCTAGCGGCTAGTGATACGCGCCCCGGATGAGGTTCGGGACTTGGGCCGCATTGTAGGAACATCTGCGCCTGACACGCTGATACCGCAAACGCGTCTGGTACCAATGCGTGAACCTGATCATGGAAGTCAAAGTATCCATCAGCGATGAACACGTCTTCCTCCACCAGATGGACCAAATCTGGACGTGGCCGATAATCTAGCGCATACTTGTACAAACACAACAAATTGTGCGAATTTCCAGCATACGGATGACTGTCAACAAGGATCTCGTATCGTCCTAGCCACGCTAATGCCCAGCGCTGAGCCACGTCCATGGAAGCCTGATCGTATCCACGATCAAGCCCAACCCATACCAGCAAATCCGGCCGATCACACGCATACAACCGCCGTAGACACGCTTCCAGAAATCCAGCGCGCCGCCAACCTGGCACAATAACTATCTGCATCAGACCCACCCGAGACGAGCGATCAGGACACCAGTCGTGTACCCATCGCAGTCACGTTGCACAATCTCGTATGGCACACCAGCATGATCGAGCCATGGAACCAGTTTGTGCCCCTTGAGAACCAGCTCCGACACTAGATCAACATCATCGACAATGAGCAGCCCGGGGCTCCGAAGCATCTCCGAAACGACCAAGTACTCATCGAGAATCAGTTGCGCATCATTCTCGGAGTCCAACAACGCCACGTCGAAGCGCTCACCCGCAACCGCAAGTTGTGTCAACATCTGGATTGAGTGGCCCTCAACGAGCGTCACATACTCATCAAGATCCTGTTCAGCTAGCACCTTTCTCGCCGTAGACACGTCTAGATCGATGCTCGTTACCATTCCACCGTTATCACGAACGTGTTCAGCTAATGCCACCGTCGACCATCCATCGCCGATTCGGTGCTGGTCACCATCGCCACGAATTGTTCCAGTTTCGACGATGCTCTTTTCTTTGCGGTATCCATGGAAGCACTCGTTGTCGAATGTGGCGAGTTCCTTTTGGATGATCTCTTGGAGGTTCATGTTTCTCACAATGCTGCTAGGAGCTTCAATGCTTTGGTTTGGAACGCGTTATTACGGAAATGGAACCGTTCGCGTGCACGATTTCCCATGTCCGCCCGCTCTTTTGGGCTCATTCTAGCCACGGTGCGAACGGCTTTAGCGACTCCAGACGAGTCAACACACCATGCCGCTGCAAGACCATGCTGACATGTCGCTACTGGGGGTATGAGCACACCTACATCTGGGATGATGTGCTCTGACATTGGCATAGCATCGGTGGTGACCACTACGGCACCAGTGGACATGCCCTCAACGATATAGTGTCCCCAGCCTTCCGTCTCGGATGGGCACACGTGGATTTGAGCACGGTTGAGCTCATATGACAGCTGGTCTTCATCGAGACGGTTGA
>Ga0210137_1000037_pt1 | contig 8201 bp, 8 predicted proteins | sample WestPond_TuleC_D_2_FD_185586 | JGI IMG/M metagenome (GOLD analysis project Ga0210137, IMG submission 185586) | Wetland microbial communities from the San Francisco Bay, California, USA, that impact long-term carbon sequestration -... | ecosystem: Environmental > Aquatic > Marine > Wetlands ... | reverse complement strand
ACTCCCGACTTTACCCTCAGCCTCTCGGTTGAGCTGGTGCGTGGCGAGTAAGCAGACATTGGTCTCCATAGCCATGTCCTTCATTCCACGGCTTACTGCAGTGACGGCTTTCCAGTCGGAGTCGTTGTTACTCTTCTTGCCATCGTAGTGCTGACGGTAGAAAGAGTCGGCGATCACAACATCTGGTGCAAACATCTCGATCTGTGATTCCATCCAAACAACAGATTCCCCAGTGCTTTGCACGATGTCGAACATCGGGACGAGACCCTCGGGCAGGCCAAAGTCTTTGTTGAGACGTAACGAGTAGTTCTCTGCAGACTCGTTGCTGAACTGGGCGTAACGTTTCGCGGCGTGAATCAGACGTGCCATTTCCATCTGATCCAGCGCGGCGTTCTTGAACTCGGTGTAGCGAAGTGCGCAAAGAAACGCGATGCTACGCAGCAAGATCTGCATGCGTGGCATCTCAGGTGTGAAGACAAGCACCTTCGCGTGATGGTTGGCGAAAGCATTGATTGCCACATTGAGCGCGACGAAGGTCTTCCTCGACTTGGGTCTACCCGCAACTACGATGAACTCTTGTCGCTGCAATCCCTTTGTCGCGTCCTGTAACGTTTTCCACGGCCATGGAATGCCATTGGGGAGGATCGTGCCAAGGTCATATTGATCCAGTATCGCTTCGAACCCAGACGCCAAGGAGATATGACGTGAGCGAGCTCCGATGTCGGAGAGCTTCTTCAAATCTCCAATCACCTTGGGCATTTGTTGATACGGATCATCTGTACTCACCGAGACGTTTTGCAGTTCCGCTGCCACACGTCTGAGGTCACTACGAACTTTGGTAAGAACCGTTTCATGAGCCAGAGCTGCTACTTGATCACCAGGGTCTGGGTCCTGTAGATCGATGTGCTCAAACCTATTACGGATGATCGCTAATGATGGGTACCGGGCTTCTCGTTGGGTACCCATGCTGTAGCCATTGATGAACTCAATGAGGATTTTGCCTTGCTCGGTCTCGAAGTGCTCGGCTTTTATCCTGCCGGAGGTGATGGGGCTAAAATCACCGGTGTACAACATGGTGGCGAGTAGCCTGAGTTCGATATGAACCAATGTCAGCTCCGTGGTGGGGTCGTGGTTGTACCGGGCACAGCAGAGCGACGCAACGCACTACCCGTGGTGGTTAGTTGTTGCATCACTCTGCTACACCTTGTGTGTGTTTACCGCAGAAGCCCGATGAGGACTGCACCAGCGGTTGAGGCGTTGGTGTAGGCCTTGTTGTTGTCCGTGACGTCTTCCGTTGCGGTGAGCACGGCTTCAAGAATGCCGAGGCCGTGGTGCAGTGTCCCAGCTGCATCACAGTAGGCGCGCTCCGCAGCCAGGGCAGTGCTCTTCTGGGCCTTTGCCCGGTCCAGCGCCACACGGAGGGCCTGTACGGCTTCGTCAGCAGACCCGTAGGTCAAGTTACGTAGGGCTGCCATGCGTTGGACCAAATCGCCACAGATTGTTTTTGCCTGGTCCACTGCGATTTTGAAGTCCTGCTTCAATGCGGTGTGGTCACCACGGTGTACCAGGCGAAGGGACAGGTTCGTGCCAAGGTTGACGGGGCGGTGTATCCCACCAACGTAGATCACTGGTGCGATGCGTAACGACGAATACCCGACCTCAGAGTTCGACGCCACGATCCCGGTCCAAACCGTTTGTGAGCTACCCGGAATAGTTACGGGCTGTGGTGACACCACGTAGACGTAGAGGGCACGATCGGTCTTTTCAGTGCGGCGTGATACACACATCGCGTCGAAGCCACAGGCGTCTTCAAGTGCTCGCACCACAGCGGTGTCGGGGATCTCTACGTAGCTCTTACTGACGAACCCACGGATTTCGATGTGTGTGCCTTGTGGCGTAGGCTCGGGAAGACGCCTGCGACGGATCACGCTTTTCTTCAAGCAATGAATCCGGGCGTTGAGTTCTGCTGCTTCCTGTGCTGGAGCGACACTATCGAACCATTTCTCTTTTGTTCCGAGGTGCTGCAGCAACTGAGTCCGGCTCCACTCAGTGAATCCATGTGTCATGGCCCCACCGGCTACGCCCAGCATCATGTAACTGGGGTCACCGTTCTGCCCAGTGGTGAAGCATCCCGGGGTCTTTTCGTTCTCAAGGATTGTGTCGTCGAGGCAACTATGGGCGTAATCCTCAACCTTGTTGACCAACGTCGTCAGAGGCGTCATCTGATGCTGAAAGGCTTTCAAAGATTCCATTGGGGGCTTTCTCGGCTACTTCTGCCGTGTCTCCGAAGTGAACGATTTTTGCAAATGATTTGATCGCATCGAGAAGCGGCGCCAGTGCCGCGTGCAGTTTCGGTTCCGTAGTTGGGTCAAGGCTGTGGTGTGTCGTGGCGTGGACGCGACCATCTGCATCATGGAAGTTGAGTGAGAACCCCAGTCGTGGCCCGCTGCCACCACTGGAGAGTGTGACTTCTGTGACGCTGACATTGGTCCCGAGGAAGCTCATCCGAACCCCTTTTCGATCACGCGTATCAGCATCGATTTCGCCAAGGGCATTGCATCCTCAACAGCTCGTATCGCATCTGTCGTAGCGAGGTCCGTTGCGAGCTCGACAACACTCTTGTCCTGGCCACAGCGCAACGTCACCGTAGCTAATACGTTGACGGTGCTGTAGGTGTTTTGTGGCCCGTTGACCTTGGCACCGACACTGATACTGACCTTGGCGTCGCCATCTCCGAGAAGTGCTTTGTATTCATCACCCATTTGTTGCTCCCCGAGAAAAGAAACCGGGGCACCATCGACTTCGTCGATACGGTCACCCCGGTGAGTTACGTCCACTGATAGGAGAAGCTTTGCGTTCACAGCTTCGGTGCTGTGATTGAGATCGTAGTAACCTCAACACCGTCCACAACAGTGGCACTAATGACACCGCTGCGAACTGCTGCCTCGTACGTTTCCTTGTTCACTACGTACTTCAGGTCCAGAAGGTTGAGTTCAGTGGCGGCGTCGAGACCAATGATGTTGATCAAGGCATCGGCGTTCACGGCACGCTTCGAAACCGCGGTGAATCCACCAAAGGACGAACCAATGGCTTCGTAGCTAACCCGGTACTGCTTTTTGCAGTTGTCCAGGGCGTCCGTTGCTGCAGAGAGCAGACGTTTGTGGACATCGATGATGTCACGGTTCTCCATCTCGAAACTTTGAAGATCGGCCCGTGCAACTTCGAACCTTCTCAAGGCGTCTTTCGCAGGCTTCGGGATATCAGACATGTTTTTTCTCCTGTGCTTTCAGAAGCTCGATGTAGGCATTCACGTTGTAGACCGCTGATGTACTAGACTTGGCAGGGCCATGTATGGCTGTACTTGGGTTGTCATGGATCTGTTTGGCTGACAACAATCCAAGTACAGGGTACGTGAGGGTGTGGTGCACCCCGGGGATCGTGGCTTCGTAAAGCTCACCAGCGATCTCTTGTACTGTCCGGTCACGCTCTCGGCGTTTCGCCGGGACTAGGGTTTTCCACGCGATCAGGCCAAGGGCCACGACGAGGTATGGGTCAACTGTGTAGATGATTGACTCCAGCCGTTTGCGGCACGCCTCGATCTCGGCTTTCTCCGGTGCCCGTGGGCGTTGTTCCTCTGGTGTGTCTTCCGTAGCGGGGAGTGTCACGTAGGGGTGGCACGCAACGACACTGGTCACGTAGAGGTTGTTCAGTTTCACATTGGCATCACGGAAGATCGATTGGATCACTACTCCGTCTTCTGTGCTGAGCACACCGCCATTGGCCATGTCGTGTCGTGTCGGGGCGTCAGAAATGATAACGACGTCGGCAGTAGATGAGCCCTGGCCAAACGCGATGTCATGTGATTTGTGGCGTAAGGTGCTGAGGTGGCATTTAGTACACCCGGACCACTCAATCTTGAGCTTCGCCAGTTCTGCTTTTGGGTCCATTGGGGTCCTCTGCACGTGTGATAGAAAATGGAATGGCACCGCCTTTGGCTTGTGGCCAACGGGCAAGTATCGCACGCAGCTTCGCACAGGTTTTCATAAGTGGTGTGATCGTTTCATCCTCGTAGAAAACAACTAGTGGTTTCTTCTTCCCATCAAACTTTCGAAGTGCCCGGCCCATCACCTGTTGAACCACACCTTCTTTGGTGAATGGCTCAGTGATCATCATGGTGTCGAGCTTTGGTTTATTCAGGGCTTGTTTGCCCAGACGAACGATTCCGATTACAGGGTTGCACTCCTTGATCCGCCTGAGGCGTTCCTTACCCTTGACACGGCCACTGATGACTCCGGCTTGTGGAAACTCCGAACCGAGGAGCTCTGCCATGTCGACACTATGGGTAAGAACTAAGATCTCTCGTCCTTCGGACAATGCGTCTCGTATGTCTTGGGCAATAATGCGAAACCGGTCCGGGGCCGACACTGCGAGGTAGCCATAGGTCATCCCGAAGTGGAAGTTTCGCTTCGTGTCATGTGTCGCGGCGAACACCTGGGGATCTGCCATGTTGATGCGTGTTGCAATACGCCGAAAAAGAACACGTGGGATTAGATCCGGTGTCAGGTAGCTATACACCACACGACCAATGGTGTTGGTGAGCAGTGAATCAAACCCATCTTCTCGCCGTGGTGTTGCTGTAAGACCCCAGCGTCGTCCGTGGAACGGAGGGACTGCAGTGTTGATATATGGCGCACCAGCAACATGGGCCTCATCAATAATGAACAACCCAGCATGCTGAATCAGTTCCGCAGGGATTCCGCCAGAAGCCGCCCGACTGGCGAGTGTCCGTAGTGTCGCAACAGTCACTGGATGCTCCCAGTTGAACCGTGCACCGTCTCCACCAATGAACCCAATCTCTTGTTTGGAGAGCCCGAGCCACTCCTCGATCTCTTCTACCCATTGATGGGCGAGACCTTTTTCGTCGACGCCGATTAGGACCGGGACGTTGAGCTGTGCCGCTGCGTGAAGTGCAGTAACGGTTTTCCCCGCACCACATCGTAGGCAAAGAATACCGTCGATGGTACGGAGCAACGCCGCCGCTCCATCCCTCTGATAGGTTTTATTTGGCTCCATGAAGTCGAGAACAACTCGACTCTTCAGATCAACACGAGGGAAGTCACGAAAGGTCGTGTCGTAAACCGTGTAGGGCAGGCCGGCTAACGTCTCGGGGTTGATGAAGTTGCGTGGGACCCGGTAGTGGTGTGGCTCGATCTGCCATGACTGCACCGGTTCCGACCCACGAGGATTGTCGTAGGTCAGAACCGATGCGATCTGATGAGCACTTACGTGACGCCGAGGCAGCCACAACCAGTTGTCGCGGTACCCACAGTTCGGGTCACGTGTTGCAAACTTCATTTGCGGAAAAGATCCGTTGCACGGCCGGCTTCAAAGATCTGCCAACCCGTTGCGGTGAGCCACCCCTGTAGGATGTTCTTTACTATTCGGGAGAAAACCGATTCACCAGTGGCGGGAAGAAATGTTGGTGACTGCATTCCACCAGCAGACACGATTTGTGGCTGAACATACGGGGTCTGCATCGAGTGGTGTGCGGTTTGTGGTGGCACGATCACTTGAGGCGGGACCTGTTTCTGCGGGATCGTTGTTGGTGCCACACTTGGCTGCCAGGTGTAATCCTTTGCCGGGTTGCCGAATGGTCGGTTGACCGTTGGTGTGGACCCAATGGTCCTACTCCCGAACTGTGTCGGCACCACTGGGAGGTGTCTGTGACTGTCACTTCGTAGTGTCGCCTCGCGGCAGGCGTGGCGGGACTGGCAGACCCCCATGGTTGAGTTTCCGTATCGACCACCGTTGCAGATGTTGGCGGTCTCGCTTGTGCCAGGTGCTTCGTACTGCGCCCACTCGTTACAGTTCTTGTTTATCTCGGTTGTGGTTGGGTACAAGATGACTCCTCACAGACTGATAGCGTGTTTGACGATTTCACGACTCGTCGCGTACGATACGGTATGCAAATCGTTGGGTCGGTGTTCGACATTTATGATGATGGTGGCGCGTTGTTCGGACGTCACATCGTGCGTTCCGGGCAACCCCTCGATGAAAAACTGGCCTCGTGCCAGCTCCTCGAGCTAACCGAGCTCACCACACTTCCTGATAGGTTGTTTGGTCTCGTTGCAACTAACGACGGCAGCACTCTTCGAAAGTTCGCGATGCAAGACGCCGGGCATACCGCAAGTTCCATGGTGTACTTCGAGGCCAGCGCACCCTGTCTCCCTGTTGAGGCCAGGGCTAAAGTCGCGTCAAACCTCCTGACTGCCTGCGCGTGGTACGGGTTGGAGCCAACCAGTTACGTGGAAAAGACGGCACTGCTCGGAGCGTTGACTGCTGGACTCGGTGTTGTAGACGGGGTCTCCCGTGCCCAGGCACAGAGTGCCAAGAATCAAGCCAACATGGATGCGTTCCGCCAGGCACAGGCCAGCGCAGTGAAGATCTCTGGTACAGAGGATGTCATGCCTCAGGCCTGTGCACCGTCCAAAGTCGGACCGACGAAGAACTTTGCCGTGGGGGCCAAAGCCGCGGCATGGCAGCACTCCGGGGACATCAGTCACGGGGTTCCAGCTGTCGTTGAACCGGTCAAGGTCTCGCACTATGCGTTACCAGGTCGGTACCCAATCGTTTCTGCAGCACAGGTGAAGCAGGCCGCACAGTACTTCGAGGATCACAAGTCCGCGTTCAGCAGAGAGGACCGTGGGGCCTTTGCTCAGGCCGTTGTGGGCCGTGCTGACGAACTCGGTGTGAAGCTTTCCAGTGGGATTGAGGACTATTGCGGTGCGGGTTATGGCCCGTACTTGGAGTCAGAGCTCCATAACCGGATTGCGGGTTGTGAGAACTCCGGTGGGGAGAGCTACACCGAACTTCTGCGAAGTGCTGGTTCAATCACCCCAGAGGCCATGGTGGAGAAGCTGGCCACACTTGATCTCGTGACAGGTGCGTACCGGTCTTATGGAAGGTTGTTCCATGAGCCGTTGCTGGCGGTGTACGGTGGCTACCGTGAGGTGCAGAAGCTCGCAGCAGCGCAGGATTACACCTGGGAGAGCGCTGGACACCAGACCTCTGGTGAGAAGCTGTCACGTCTCGCCGGGTCGACAAAGGTGGCGGAAGTGTTTGGTCAGGAGTTCGCCGGTGCTTTCGCATCGGACCCAGTTGGGATCTTCGCATCAATGCCGGATCCCGAGAAAATCGTTTTGTCGCGACTCTGCGCGGCATAGGAGGAACCAATGAGCAGCGTAGTGTTCGGTCGCAAAAGTCCAGTCGCATCCCATCTCGTGAAGCCCGGTAGCGAGCTCTACGATCTCCGTAAGGACACCGAAGAGGCCTTTGCTGCCCTGGAGTCCAACGGGATTCACGGTCAAGACTTCGGTCAAGTCGCGATTCAAGGCGTCGACGCTGATGGCCTCGTGACTACGATTGCTTCCGCGGCATCGATTGTCACGGTGACTGGTGCCCTGTTCAATGGTGTCTTGGCACCACAGTCAACGTCACCAGTAATCAAGTCACCAAAACGCGTGACGATTACCGTTGCCGGTAGCGGTACACCCTCCGACTGGATTGGTGGTGCCATCGTCATCACAGGTGTCGACGTCGACGGTGCGGCATTGGTTGAGACTGTGACAGCTGCGGCTGGTGCAGGTGTCACAACGTCAGCCGGGTACTTCGCTGGTGTTACGTCGATCGTCATTCCGGCACAAACCGATACGGGTGCGTCGTACACCATTGGTGTGGCGGCGGATGCGGGTTGCATCGCGAGTGGTTCGTCTTCGGCTTCGGCTCAGCTGTTGGATGCCAACAGTGAGTTCAACCGTGCACGAATCGGTAACCGTGTGATGGATAACCCCCGTGCGTTGAGCGTGGTGCTGAGCAGCCATGCAAACTGGGACGCCACGACAATGGTGGTTCACGGTTTGGATGCCCAGTTGCAGCCACTCTCGGAGAACTTCACGATTCCGAACAACGGCAATACGACCCTCACCGGTGCGAAGTACTTCAAGCAGGTGACTCGTGTTGAGATTCCGGCACAAAGCGGAACGTCTGGTACCTTCACGATCGGTATCGTGGACACCACTGTGGGCCTGGAGCGCACGCTGGAAAATGGCGTAATCGCGACAGTTGGCATCAAGGAGCTGACTCGTGCTGATGCGTCACTGGTGTGGTCAGTGGCAGTTGCAGGTACGGTCACTGCGGCAACA
>Ga0210137_1000036_pt1 | contig 8206 bp, 8 predicted proteins | sample WestPond_TuleC_D_2_FD_185586 | JGI IMG/M metagenome (GOLD analysis project Ga0210137, IMG submission 185586) | Wetland microbial communities from the San Francisco Bay, California, USA, that impact long-term carbon sequestration -... | ecosystem: Environmental > Aquatic > Marine > Wetlands ... | reverse complement strand
TGTAAAACGACGTCAGGATTTCACAAAAGTCAATAAAAGGAAAAATACTTCGAAATCGCGTGCCATTCCGGAAATTGTTGAACGGTTAAAAAAAAGGATTGTTTAGGGAGTATCAACCAAGGATCTTCTTCTTGGCAGCTGCGAACTCTTCGTCTGTCAGCACACCCGATTTGTGCAGATCAGCCAGCTTTTGCAGCTCGGCGGTGACATCCTTGGCGGGTGCCGCTGCGGGTGCTGCCGGTGCCGCAGCCATGGCCTCTGCGGCTCCCTGCTGTTTTGCCTGTTCCACCGCTGCCTGCTGCTGCTGTTGTGCCGCAGCCTGCTGCTTGGCTTGGTTTTGTCCCATCTTCATTCCCGCTACAAGCATTAATCCTCGTCCTCTCATTTTACTTACCTCCTTTGGCAACTAATTTCTGCTCCACAGTCCTGATTATTTCTGAAGGAATGCGGCCCTGATCAACCAGCTCTGCACCCGAATTAAGCAGGGCTTCCTTGAAATGGATTGCCCAGGTGTTCTCGAATAAAAGAATGGCAGCCGAGGTGTTCTTCGGTAATACTGCTGCAATTGCATCAATATCATCTAACGAGAACCATTCAGCTTCGCCGATAAGCTTTGCAAAAGCGCTGAATGCATCCCCTTCTTTACCTTTGACATCCTTTGCTTCCGTAATGAACACTTGTCCTTTTGTATCCTTTATTACTAAAGCCAAATCGATAACACGGATAATGCCACTTTTTTCAAGGTTGTCAAGCTCAGGGAGAATCTCACTACTGAACTTGTTCCCGGGAAACTTTACTACCAGATAGTCTACCGGGCCCATGATTTTTCCGGGCTTATTGGTACCTTTTTTTGTCATAATACTCCTTCACTTTGCCTCTCGATTATTGGAGCCGGCATAAGATACTGGTCGATCTTCATAAATAAATATGCTGCGATACTTTGCAGCAATTGAAAAGTACTGTCCCGGTCATCAACAGTGGAAAAGAACCCATGGAAAAATCCGGCATTCTTCGGAAGGTTGAGTCTTCTCTTTTCCAAATCGTTCTCACGATTTAGAGATACCAGAAAAAAAGGAAGTTACGAGGATTAAAAATGGGGAATCAGGGCGGCGGTTGCACTCATGAATGCGACAATGACCGCAGATCCAAGACCTATGAGAACGATACCGAGCACAACAGGGATGAATACAACGATAATCGCGTTCCCGAGCTCCATTTCATGATTTTCCTTAAGACCAATAATCAGGAGCACGAAAGACCAGATATACGCAATAATCGAAACAAACGGGATCCAACCGAGGAGGAGGAACGGAGTGGATGCGTACATCGTTGTCTTAATCGTCTGCGTGGCACCTTTCTCTCCACCCATCAGCAGGACGAATGCGTGCATGATCAGTCCCTCTACAAATACGCCTAAGAGGTAAAAGAGGAAAACGAGATAGACAAAGAATACTCCCAGAGCAATGACGAAGCCGGAGAAATTCGCTGCAGCACCCGCCGCAACGCCCCCGACGACCGGGATGGCCCCCATCTTATCAACCATGGAGGTGAACGTCGCAAGGCCCATGCTCACTACAACAATTCCGAACAGGACGGTGAAGATCACAAGGAGGACTGCATAGTACTGGTAGGCTGCACCGAGGGATTTTTCGTGTGTCTTTTTAAAGGTTGCCGAAGGAGCCATGAGGAACCCCTTCATTTCGTTCATTAAGTCGTCGAACATAATGGTAAGATAACAACCACAAGGTATATAATACTTGACGTGTCAATCCGTAGAAAAAAGTTGAAGGCACCCGATAATCATTTATCCGGTGTATTTTCATTAAAAAAATAAGCTGCTATCAAATCAGCCCGAAAAACACTATTCCTCCAAGTATAACAAAGATAATCAGGATAATCACACCTATTTTGGTCTGGCATTTATGGCAAATCCCGGACGGTGTCGGGTGTTCAGGATAGACGTACTTTTCTTTACACATATGACAGGCCGGGGCTGGTTTTGCATCTTCGTGTTTTTTTGAATCATGGTGTTTGGCACTCATTGTTAGAGATACGAAACAATCGGATATTAACATGAGTATTGGAAAACGATCCCGAACGCTTGAAGCTCGAGTTACGAGCGATATCCAGAAGGACTCCCTCGAAAGAACGTACCGACGCTAATGAGCAGGATCTCCGACCAGATGGCCTCGCTCCTGCAGGAGTTTTCCTTTTTCTTTTGCTAATTCCCGGTTCATCGGAGACACCTATAATCCTGGGAATGATACCTGAGGGAAAATAAGCCCAATTCAGGCTCCGTTTGACACATCCCGCTCCGGAAAACCCCGTAAAACCGTCCGTTTTTGTAGGTTGGGAAAATACACTTAATTCTCGCTCTGTTTTCCTAAATAAGGCAGAAATGAATCTCTCCCAAAGCCTACCAAAGGCCATTAAATCGAGGCTTTTTTTGCCACTTAGTTTATCCCATCTGGACCCTGAAACGCCGCAGGAATGCGAATGTGCGGGTCGTTTTTTCCGGGGAAGGCTAAAAAACAGGGTTTTAACCAGGAATGCGGGGAGAAGGTATTAAAAAAAGTGAACGACATTTTCGTCTCCTCGTTGAAACGACGAGATATACATTAACAATATTAGATCCGGTTACCCTCCTGCACAGGTATGTCAGTCCTTCAATCATCAACATTCTTGGTCACACACCTGAAGAATTTATGCAGATCCCGTTTTACCAGATGGATGATCCATCTCAATCAGAATTGGTGAAAAAAATAAGTGCCAGCAGGCTCGCTGATTTCCAACTACATCCGAAGGACAATAGATTTCATATCGACGAATTCCAACTTATCGCGAAAGATGGGTCAAGGGTCTGGTTGAATCTACGTACAGGTTTGTCGCAAATGAAGATACTGGCGAGCCGGAAATTGTCGAAGTTTCAGGGGATAGTTCGGAAAAAAAGCTCTGGAAATGTGACGGCAGGAAATTTCACTTCTTCACTTGAGTACTTCCTCTTTTAAAAATATAGGAAGCCACTGTTAACCTCGATTTTTCACGATTTACCAGTATCTTTAGTATCGTTTTTCAGACTTTAGTATAATTGTCGGCAATGATCAGGTTGCCAATCCTGAAAAAAAAAGGTTGACGTTGTTTAAGGGGTGATAATTCCTGAGGCTAGCGAGGGAACCTGGCTTCAGATTGAGGTCTCTGGTTCGTTTCTTCATTTTGCTGCTGAATCACTTTTTCCTGGACTCTGCCGATATACTCGGCAAGAAATATATTCAGAGTGTTAAACGGAACGGTCGGGGGTAAGTCCGGATCTACTTCGATATCCCGAAGGTCGGTTCTTGCTGCTGTTGACATCGCAAGTGCGGTGCTATAATCACCAAAACTTTCAGCTTCTGCAGCATCGGCTATGTGGTTGGCGCCACTCTTGGCCATATAGAGAAAGTGAAGATAAGCAATCCTTTTTTGTTCAGTTTCCGGTGAATTTGTTTTGATATTCAGTGTCTGATCATAATCGCTCTCAATGGTATGTCCAAGGTCTTTTGCTTCCAGATACAATATAGCAGGAGAATAGACAGCCTGAACACTCAGGGATCCCGGAACCATTGCCTCAACAACCGATGTCGTTTTATTGACAATTTCAGTCGTAGATTTCACAAAAAAAAGAGTAAATGCCGCATCACTTGCTGATGTTCCATCACGATCCAACAGGGTAGTATTGGATTGCTGCATTTCAGCTGCAATTATCTTTGAGCTGGTGGGCAGGGTAGTTATTGGGGTTTCAACAACGGTTTGCGTTCCGGTAGCTGCCGGAGTTGGTGCAGGGGGAACAGGTGTCCCTTCTTTGAGTGAGGTACATCCTGCCCCGAGAACGAACAGGATACAAAAAATACCTAAAAGGGTCCCCATCAAAATTTTTTGGTGCATGATGAAAAAATGAGTGAGAGCAATATTAAAGGATATCGTCCGTTCCTGTTTTCAGGTACTATTCCTTACATCGAATCCTGTTATGCCGGTATTTGAAAAAAAATGATTCCAGAACAGATTGATCATTTTTAAGTATTTTTATGCGGATTAGAAGGTATCAAAACATAAGGGAGATAGTATGACCAAAACGTGGAAAGGAAAAATTGCGGTTGATATCAGGGAATCAAAACCCGACTGGGACCCGTATATCCAGCCACAGGCACCGGAGGGATCCCCCAATATCCTCTATATTGTCTGGGATGATGTGGGGTATGGTACGATGGATACGTTCGGGGGACCTGTTGAGACCCCGAATATGACCAGAATAGCTGATGCAGGGATCCGTTTCAGTAATTTCCACACCACGGCTCTTTGTTCCCCGACACGCTCCAGCCTTTTAACCGGTCGGAATGCGACCAGCAACAACATGGCCACCATTGTCGAAGCATCATGTGGATACCCTGGTTTGAGTGCCCGTATACCCTTCGAGAACGGGACAATCGCTGAAGTCCTCGGTGAACGGGGCTGGAATACCTATGCGGTCGGTAAGTGGCACCTCACTCCGGGGGAGGAGACCGATCTCTCGGGATGGAAAGCACGCTGGCCACTTGGAAGGGGTTTCGAACGTTTTTACGGGTTCCTCGGGGGAGAGACCAACCAGTGGTACCCGGACCTCGTTTATGATAACCATCCCGTCGAACAACCATCCACACCTGAAGAAGGATACCACCTCTCAAAAGACCTCGCTGATAAGGCAATTGAGTTCATCAGGGACGCAAAAACCGTGGCGCCGGATAAACCCTGGTTCATGTATTTCTGCCCGGGTTGTGGCCATGCTCCTCATCATGTGTTTAAGGAATGGGCAGACAAGTATAAAGGCCGGTTTGACATGGGATACGAGGAGATCCGGAAGCAGATTCTTGCAAACCAGAAAAAGATGGGACTGTTACCGGATTCAACAGAACTATCCCCCATCAACCCGCACGGGGAACCTGCTGTAAAAGGGCCGGACGGGCAACCGTGGCCGAAACTTGATTTTGTGCTGCCATGGAACTCCCTCTCACAGGATGAAAAGACGCTGTTCATCCGGATGGCGGAGGTATTTGCCGGGTTTGTATCGTATACAGACCAGGAAATCGGCCGTCTCCTCGATTATCTCAGGGAGTCGGCACAACTGGAGAACACCATTATTGTCGTGATCTCAGATAATGGTGCAAGCGGGGAAGGTGGTCCCGCTGGTTCTTTTAATGAAATAAAATTTTTCAATAACGTTCCCGATGATATTAAACAGAATCTTCTCCGCCTTGACGACCTTGGCAGCCCGAAAGCCTATAACCACTACTGCACCGGCTGGGCCTGGGCTTTTGACACACCGTTCCCCTACTGGAAACGGTTTGCAGGGTATGAGGGCGGGGTCGCTGATATGTGTCTCGTTTCCTGGCCAGCGGGAATTAAAGTAAATGGGGAGATTCGCGACCAGTACATCCATGCTGTGGACATTGTGCCGACCATCTACGAGATGCTTGGTATAACACCCCCGAATGTCCTGAAAGGATTCACCCAGAACCCGATCGAAGGGGAGAGTTTTGCAGCGGCGATACAGGACCCAAAGGCAGAAGAAAAAGATTCCCAGTTCTATTCGATGCTTGGACAGCGTGCACTCTATTACAAGGGTTGGCTCGTGAACACCCTTCATCCCCCCATCTCCGGCTGGGGTAAGTTCGAGCATGATGCCTGGGAATTGTACAACTTAAAAGAAGACCGGGCCCAGATGCATAATCTGGCAGATAAAAACCCGGATATAGTAGAGAAATTAAAAGGGCTCTGGTATTATTATGCAGGCATATATCACGGTCTGCCTCTCGATGACCGAAGTCTCCTTGAAATGCTTTCGAGCCCTCGTCCGGAGCCTTCGAAACCACGAAACCGTTACATTTACTATCCAGGCTGTGCCTCAGTTCCTGAAATGGTTGCCGTCAATATCCGGCGACGAAACTATACTATCGCTGCCGGCACGTTTATTGAAATCCCCACCGCTGAAGGCGTCCTCTTCGCTCATGGCGGGGTTGGTGGAGGCCATTGCCTGTATATTAAAGATAAAAAGCTGCACTACGAGTATAACTGGCTGGGTGAGAAGATCCAGCGGGTGACCTCGACTGTCGGGATATCAACCGGTAAACATGCCTTTACTGCGGAGTTTGTGAAAACAGGTGACGACAAAACGATGAGTGCAGTAGGCACTCTATCCCTCTTCATTGATATGAAAAAAGTCGGGCAGGGGACTATCATGACCCAGCCCGGTATGTTCGGAGAAGGTCTCTCCATCGGATCTGATAGTGGTGCACCGGTTTCACAGGACTATACTGCCCCATTCCGGTTTACCGGAGGAGTTATTGACAGAGTGGTTGTGGATGTGAGTGGGGAACGTTACATTGATCATGAAAAAGAAGTCACTGCCTGGCTCATGAGGGATTAATACCGATATTTTTTGGAAATCCTGCCTTCGTCAGCAACAACTCATTAATTTTTTTAGAGAGACACACAAACACGTGATTATGGAACCGTCCCCAAAACTCCCCGCATTCCATCTCATGGCAAAACCGTGCGGTCCTCAGTGTAACCTTGCCTGCGGGTACTGTTTCTATCTCCCCAAAAAAGCCCTCTACCCGCAAAGCCGTTTCCGGATGCCTGACGATATACTTGAGGCGTATATTAAACAGACAATAGACGCCCACCTGATCCCAGAGGTCACTTTCGCATGGCAGGGTGGGGAACCAACACTCCTTGGACATGCATTTTTTAAAAAAGCCCTGGAACTACAAAAAAAATATTGCAAACCCGGTATGGTAATCCGAAATACCCTCCAGACCAACGGTATTTTACTTGATCAAGCATGGTGCAGATTCTTACGTCAGAATAATTTTCTCGTCGGAATCAGTATCGATGGTCCGGGAGAACTCCATGACACCTTTCGTAAAGACCATGCCGGAAAAGGGACGTTTGACCGGGTGATGAAGGGGATCTCCCTGCTGAAGAAGCACGGGGTGGAGTATAATATCCTCTGCACGGTGAACAGTGCCAATGGTGATCACCCGCTTGAGGTCTACCGGTTCTTCCGTGACGAGATCGGAGCCCGGTTTATCCAGTTCATCCCTGTTGTTGCCCGTGATGAAACAACCGGGGAAGTTACCTCCTGGTCCGTCCGGTCTGCTCAATATGGCAGGTTCCTGAACGGTGTCTTTGATGAGTGGGTGCGACACGATGTTGCACATGTCTATGTCCAGCATTTTGATACAGCGCTTGCAAACTGGTATGGGGAACCACACGGGATCTGTGTTTTCTCCCCCACCTGCGGTCAGGCAATGGTGATCGAACATAACGGGGACATCTATTCATGTGACCATTTTGTTGACCGGGACCACCTGCTCGGTGATATCATGACAAATCCCATTGCAGAACTCGTGAATAGTCCCCGGCAACGGCAATTTGGCCGGGACAAGCAGGATCGCCTTTCGGGATTCTGCCGGAAATGCCGGTTCCTCTTTGCCTGCCGGGGTGAATGCCCAAAGAACCGGATTATCAGGACTCCGGACGACGAACCCGGACTCAATTACCTGTGCGAAGGGTATCAGCTGTTTTTTGAACATATCTCAGAACCAATGAAGTTCATGGTGCAGGAGTTACATGCCGGTCGGGCACCGGCGAATGTAATGAAAGTAATGAAAGAAATACCCCCCAGGGGAAAATTATGAAGAATTGCGTAGAAGTTTAATATTATTACTGCGATACTATCGACGATTAGGGTTGTCAGAATATGACCAACGTTCAGGAAAAGGGGGCCGGAAGTAAGGTCAGGAGTCTGTTCCCGATTCTGACGTGGCTTTCGAACTACAACTGGAAAGACATTCGCTATGACCTGATTGCGGGCATTGTGGTCGCAGGCCTGATAATCCCCGAATCGATGGGCATTGCCGGTGTGGCAGGGGTCGAGCCCCAGCACGGTCTTTATGCCATTCTTATCGCACTTTTTCTCTACGCCATCTTCGGTTCAGGACGTCGCTCGGTGGTTAGTGTACCGAGCGCTATGGCTCTTTTAACCGCCTCAGCCATCGCCACTCTCACTCTTACAGCATACGAGGATGTGCTGGCAGCGGTCATAACCATCACGTTCCTGACGGGCCTGATTCTCTTAATCATGGCGGTTTTGCGCCTCGGATTGCTGGCTAATTTCATTTCCTATCCGGTC
>Ga0210137_1000034_pt1 | contig 8477 bp, 14 predicted proteins | sample WestPond_TuleC_D_2_FD_185586 | JGI IMG/M metagenome (GOLD analysis project Ga0210137, IMG submission 185586) | Wetland microbial communities from the San Francisco Bay, California, USA, that impact long-term carbon sequestration -... | ecosystem: Environmental > Aquatic > Marine > Wetlands ... | reverse complement strand
GAACTATTCTTCTTGGAGATATTGTAGTTACCAGACAACCTTTTCTAGGAGAGCCTACAGGAACTTTAGCTTATGTATATGAGACTTATCCAGATTTTGATGACAGTCGATATACCGGAGTATCTCTTATTACAGAAAATGGAGTAATCCTAGGAGGCTTTTCAAAAGAAGAACAGTATCTTTATCTCAAAGATCCTATCTACTCTAGATTCGAGTATACATACAAGAATGATATTACTTTATCTGTCGATTTTGACTCAATCATTAAACCACTATTTAAAATATGAAACGTCTAACTGTCCATTTTACTAATGCTCCTTTCGAAACTTACACCGATAAGAACGGTAAGAAAAAGGAGAAGATCTTTAATACTGTAGCTATTAAGATCAAAAACGAAGATAGTATCCCAGATGCCTTAGATCATCTAAAGCGCCAGGGTAGAACTATAACTAAGCATTATGTCTCAAATATTTGAGGATAACGAAGATCTTGATATTTGTTCTAAGTGCAAAGGAGGATGTTGTAAGTCTTTACCAGGATGCGTAGATCCTTCAGAACTTGGAGAAGTTACAGTAGAGTCTATAATCAGAAAGTTTGAAGAAGGCTTCTGTTTCGACTACTGGGAAGGAAGCTTAACTGATGATCCTGAGTATAAAGGATTAACGGGATATTTTATGAGACCTCAGACTCTTGCCCATATAAAGCAGGTAGTTCATGCAAGCTGGGGAGGACGATGCCGATTTTTAAAAGACACGGGATGCCCATTTGAGTATAGTAAAAGACCCTTAGGTTGTAGAAGTCTTAAACCTGATAAAAGCTTTATATGTACTGATGATAATGGCTATGGTAAGAAGCAATCTGCTATTGCCTGGTTGCCATATAATTCTATTATAGAAGAAGCTATTAAAAGGTTGGAAGAAATCTATGATCGATAATCTTGATAAACTCTAATAGGCAAAAGTGAAGTAAACTCAAGAGATTTGGGGGAGGAGCAATCCTCTCCTAAATTTTTTATAATTTTAAGCTATGGGATACACATTAATGGGAGAAGATTACTGCGTAAGATGTAATCATATTATGGATGCTGCTACCTCGGCTAGCGGTAAAGAAGACTACGTACCTAAGCCTTTTGATCTCACTATATGTATGTATTGCGGTCAGTTTATGCAGTACTCAGCAGATATGTCTTTACAGGAGCTTCCTAAGGTAGTATTTGATACTTTAGATCTAGAGACTCAGCAGACTCTAATAAAAGCCAAGACTATTATAGATATCATGGCTATGGAGAAAAAAGAAGAAGAAAAAAGAAAAAATAAATGAGAAAGTTAATTTTCTTAGCCTGCTTGCTACTACTAGGTAGTTGTGGCTCAGTAATGACTCCTGAGGAACAAGCCCTCGTTGGAGACTGGAAAGTTGTCAGAGAGACAGCAGTTATACCTGGATTACCAGGATATGATACTACGTATACAGACTTTAGTGTCTGTCATCTATTATTAACCAATGAGGAAGTAGGTAATCATACCTACAAAAGTATAGTAGGTCTTCACTGTAATCCTAATCAAGGCTCTTGGAGTCTTACCGGCACTATTCTTAATGTAACTGGAGGATGGACTACTAACATTCTATATCTTGTTGGAGACAGCATGGTACTTAGATACTATGTAAATCCGACAGATATAACATATTACTTAAAGCGCTGATTTAACAAAAAAAGTTTGGATTTCTTGATATTACTCTTAGACTTTTATACATTTGTATCTATATGTGTATAAATAAGAACTTTGTATTACCAATTACCCAGCGGAAGAACTATATCTATAAGTTTAGATGACTTCCTAAGTATGTCTGATCATGAGCTTCAGCAGCTCTCAAATGGTGGTTATGGAGGAGACTTACAAGATCCCTTTATAGGAAGCTCTATCGAATCTAAGAAAAGAAAAAAAGTAGTAGCAGACCTTGACTTCGAACAGGAATATGAAGATCCTACCAAAGATCCTGTAGTTAGAATAACAGATGAAGCCGATAAAGAATTTCAAGAAGATTTCCCAGATCAAGAAGAAAGTGAATCAATAGACTAGTATAGCAGAACTAGTCTTCAGTAGACCAAAGTCAAACACGTTTAATTTAAAGCAAATCAACATGGAAAACTCCAACAAGGTAGTAGTATGCGCTACCGAAGGCCAGGTTATTCTTGTATCTGATAAGAACCCAGAGTTCGGACAGATCAGAGTATGCCAAATCCGTACTGTCTTTGATGAGACAGGATGGGCTCGTAAAAAGAAGTTATGGGCTTCTGTTCCAGGTACTATCGAAGTACTTCAAAGTTTGAACTGGAAAGAAGGTCAGGAACTAGATGGCAAGATTGTCATCAAAGAATCTCTGATTCCTTTTAATAAAAAAGAGCCAGATAAAGATCTTAAGATCGCCGGTAAATCAGGCGTGATATGCCGTAAGGGAACTAAAGCTATCTATCTTAAGAATATCTATACTGAGTCTGAAGGAGCTTGTGATTCTCCAATCCCTCACGATAATATTTCGGAGATCCGTGAAGCTTATGCTAAGCAAAATGCTTTCAGTGGAGATCCCAATATGATCGATAATGATCCTGAGGAAGAAGGTGAAGAAGGTAATTCCAATAGTGGTATTTTACATTTATAGCCGTAGGGACAGTCTAGAAATAGGCTGTCTTTTCTTTTGAGTTTATAAACACTAATTTGCCTATGTCCACCGAACTAAAAGAAAAATTGACACTGGCCCTAGGAGTAGTACATGCTGCTTCTCCTCCGCCATCAAGACAAGAATCTAAGAAGAGAAATTATCCTAAAGTCGAAAGAGACTTTGAGTTTAATTCTTACCAAGCAGGTATGTTTAATAAAGCTATGAAAGGATTAGCTTTTTATTCTAAACAAGACCTATCTAACATGAGTAATGTAAAGAAAGACTACATTGCTAAATCCCATCGAAAAACTCAAAAAGTTCTGAATCTTTGGCGACAAGAAATTTGCACCTGTCGCTGTAATTCGCTATTTTTAGAGTGGTTTCCAAAGAGCCCTTTTACTAAAGAGTTAATGAGTATTCCGCCTACAGATCATTCTTACTTTAATACTTTGAAGTTTGATGAGCTTGGGATAACTAAAGTAGAAGTAGCTTACAAATTAATTGAAAGAAGACTTCTTCCTAAGAACTTTTTTAGTCTTACGGAAGATAAGCCATCACTAGGAAAGTTTTAAATTATGAAATGTCATTTTGTAGTAAACGGAGGTGTTACATTGGTACTTGTACCAGAGAATGCTCTAGAAGAAGAATTGGTAAAGTCATTAGCTAATCAGGAGAATGATGTAGTAGAAGGTAATAGTCCTACTGTTATCTTAAATCATTCTATGAGATCTGGGCTTATCATAGGTAAGAAATCTAAGGATATAAAACCAGAAGATGAAGCCTAAGCAGAAGATCTGCGATGGATGTATGAGATTACGTCCCATTTGGAAGAGCCGAGGTGGTAGAAAGCTATGCAAAGTCTGTGCTGGAGTTGACATAATTCCCAAACCAACAGCCAAGCGCAAGCCTATATCGCCTCGCTCCTCTAAACAAGTTAAACTTGAAAAACAGTATTCAGAAAAGAGAAAAAAGTTCTTAAGTGAGCATCCTCTGTGTGAAGCTAACTTAGGGTGCTGTTCAGGACTAGCAAGTGATGTACATCACAAAAAAGGTAGAGGAGTCTATCTATTAGATGAAAGTACATATTTAGCTCTTTGCAGGGCATGTCATATTTTCATTGAGACTAATCCCGATATAGCTAAGTCTATGGGATGGTCAGAATCACGATTAAAAACAACATTAAAGCCTATAAATAGTATGGAAGAAGAAACTGAAGTAAAAACATTAGAAAGAATTATGGCAGCAGGAGGTATTTTATCGGAAGTAGAAGAAGAATCTAAAGTTACAAGTCCTGTAGAATTTAAAATAAAGAAGTTTGTAAATCTTTTCTACAAAGAAGGAGGATCTGATAAAGTATATAATATTCAGATGCTAGAAGGACCTAGCTTAGGAGAGTACATGGTAAATTTTGCCTATGGAAGAAGAGGAAGTTCTTTAGTAACTGGTACAAAAACAGTTAAGCCTTTATCTCTAGCAAAAGCAGATATTATTTATAATCGACTGCTTAGAGAAAAAGTAGGTAAAGGATATAAAGAAGAGCTAAACTCAGATAAAATAAATCCTGGTCTCTTTAGAACTCTTGATAAAAAAGAAGAAACTGGATACAGACCGCAGCTACTTAATGATATACCGGAAAGTGAAGTAGAAAAGTATATTAATAATCCTTTATTCTGTATGCAGGAGAAGTACGATGGAAGAAACAGACTTCTTATTCAGAACAAAAGTGAAGATGCTATAGGAGGTAATAAAAAAGGACAGAAAACTTCTATTACTCAAGAGGTGATTGACGCTTTAAGATACGCAGCTCTTGGCTGGAGTTATGTACTGAATGGAGAAGATATGGGAAGCCATGTAATGATCTTTGACTATATTCCTTCAGGAGATAATATGGTTAATATTGGCTATAAAGAAAGATATAAATTTCTACAAGACAATTTTAACTTCGATGATAAAGTACTTAGGTTAGCACCTACTGCTTGGACTACAGAAGAAAAGCAAAAAATGTTCGATGACATCAAGTCTCGAAATGGAGAAGGAGTAGTCTTCAAAAGTATGGGAGCTTTACATAGTGTAGGAAAACCAGCATCCGGAGGAACTCAAGTTAAGTTTAAATTCTATGCTACGGCAAGTTGCATAGTAACTTCAGTAAATAATACTAAGAGATCAGTATCTCTTTCAGTATATGATATGGACGGTAGTCTTTTACCTATAGGTAATGCTACAGTATATCCTAATCAAGAAGTACCAACTAAATATTCAGTAGTAGAAATAAAATATCTTTACTGGTATAAAGGAGGATCTCTAGTTCAACCTATCCTATTAGGAACTAGTAACTGTGAAAGAGATGATATAACTCCTGAAGAATGTTTTGTAACACAACTAAAGGCAAAAGCAGAGCCTGACGAAGAATAAATATTTTTAAATATGGAAAAATCTAAGGACCTAATACAGCGAGAATCTGCCCAAGTACTAGAGAAGTTTGATCGATGTTCCATCGCAGGAAGCATGGGTATTGGTAAAACTCGGATTGGTGTAGAAGACATAGACCGGCACTATACAGACTACTTGAGAGTTCTCGTTGTTGGTCCTAAGAAATCCACATTCAAAGCTTGGCGAGCAGAGTTAGTAGAAACTAACAAATTACACTTAAAGGATAATATTGTGTATAGTACTTATCTATCTTTGACTAAACAGTCTTTAGATTACGATATAGTATATCTTGATGAGATCCATAACTTAACAGAGAAGCATGATCCCTGGTTAAGTAAATTCAAAGGTAAGATAAGAGGTCTTACCGGTACTCCACCTAAAAGTAAGTATTCTAAGAAGTATAAACTCGTTGATAAATACGCTCCGGTAAAATATGTATATACTACCGACGAAGCTGTTAGCGATAATATTCTTAATGATTATCAGATAATAGTACACTTACTATCTTTAAGTAATTATAAGAATCTTGAAGTTCCTACTAAAAAAGGTACTACTTTTTATACTTCAGAACTTGCTAGTTATGTATGGTGGACTAATAAACTTGAAGAAGCAATACTCCCTGGAGAAGAACAAAAATTACGCTTAATGCGGATGAAAGCTCTTCAGGGATTCAAGACTAAAGAAGAATATATTCCTAAGCTCCTGAGAACTATATCTAACAAGTGTATTATCTTCGCTAATACTAAAGATCAAGCTTCCAGAGTTTGCGACTTTAGTTACTATAGCGGACTAAAAACTTCTGAAGAAAACCTGGAGTTATTCTCTACTGGAAGAATAAGAAGACTATCTTGTATAGAACAGTTAAGTGAAAGTGTAACTATCCCAGAATTGAGAGAATCAATTATAATGCACGCATATTCAAGCAGTACCAAAGCTCCTCAGAAAATTGGTAGAAACTTGCGTCTAGAACCTGGTGATAAAGCAACTATTCATATTCTTTGCTACAGAGATACTATTGATGTAGATTGGGTATCCTCAGCTTTAAGTAGCTTTGATCCTGATAAGATTATATGGAAAGATGCTGATTAAACGGATGGTATATAGGTATTAAATATATAATTGTATATTTGGTGTATTAATACCATCTGTTATGTCTCATAGAAGAACTATTACTGAATTTATTGAAATATCTAATAAAGTTCATAAAAATAAGTATGACTATTCTAAAACACTTTATCCAAAAAGCAATAAGATAAAATGTATTATAAGGTGTCCAATTCATGGAGATTTTCTGCAAAGACCTAATGATCATATTTGCGGATACGGTTGTAAAAAATGCGGAAATATCCGTAAATCTACTTTGAATTTTGAGGATTTTCTTAAGAATGCAAATAACATTCATAAATCAGAGTATACATATATTCCTAAGATAATATCTAAACTATCAGATAAAGTAGAAATTATTTGTAAGATACATGGAATATTTGTACAAACTATTGATCATCATATTCGAAGAAAGCAAGGTTGTAGAAAATGCAAGATGATTATTAGGAATCAATCAAATTGGGTACCTAATAAGAGAAAAGATTGGACAGGCAAATATAAAGATAGAACCTGCAGATTTTATATCATTAAGTGCTTTAATAGTAATGAGTGTTTTATTAAGATGGGAATAACTTCCAAAGAAGTTACTATACGATTTGCTCCAAAAGATAAAATGCCATATAGTTACATAATAGTATCTGAAATATTAGGTACCTCAGAAGAAGTATGGGATTTAGAAATATTAATGAGTAAAAAGTATACTTCTTATAAATACTTACCAAAAGTAAACTTCGCGGGTTCTGGGGAATGTTATTCTCTAGACTTGCTAAATATCATAAAAAATGAAAATTTTAGAAGTATATGTTGATGGGTCGAGTAAGCCAAATCCAGGAAAAGGTACTTGTGCTTATGTCATCCTAGATGGGAAAACGATTTTGCATGAAGAAACATTTTCATCCGAAGATTCTACCAACAACATCATGGAACTAACTGCAGTTATAAAGGCGTTAAAATATGTAGAAGAACATTATGCTGAGCATAGAGTTTATTTATATACTGATAGCCAATATGTGCAGTTAGGTATTACTAGTTGGCTCCCTGGCTGGAAAAAAAGAGGCTGGAGAACTTCTGCTAAGAAAGAAGTATCTAACAAACAGCTATGGATAGAACTAGACAAGCTTTACAGTAAACTTACAGTACACTTCCAATGGGTCCGGGGTCACTCGGGGAATAAGTGGAATGTATATGTAGACAACTTATGTGAAATTAAACACTCTGAAAATGGCAAAGAAAAAAGTAGTGAAGAAGACACCTCTATTTACGGTGGACAAGAAAGTAAAACTGACTGAAGTTAGGGGGACTACAGATAGCGAAGCTGTAAAAGCACTAGCTATGCACATGAGTAATTTACCGACGGATGGAGAGACTTCTATTCTCATAGGTCTTCATGTAGCTAAAGATAAGAAAATAGCAGCAAACTTATTCTTAACAGCTAAAAGAAGATTAGGAGATAAAGACTTTATATGTCGTACTATCTTAAATGAAAGAAAAGTATATCAAGGTACCCGTATCTGGAGAATTAAAAAAGCTAAGTAATTATGGCAGAATCTTTATTGAATCACTGTATCAAGACTTATCCTCTTGCTCCTTTCTTATTAAGAGCTATCTTATGGGGACAGGAAGATGATCCTGAAAAGAAGTATCCTATTACAGGACGAGTTCGCTATGTATGGTTAGAAGATAACTATGAGACTATCTGCCTACTATTGAAAAATGGTCCTAAGTCTAAGTCCCCAGATAAAAAAGAAGTCTGGAAGCAGTTAGAAAGACATGAGACTCTAATTGAGTGGCGTACTGTAGAAAGAGATCCTAGCTATATTATAGCAAGATTTAAACCTATAGCATTCTCTTATGCCATGCAAGGAAAAGGATCAGATTTCTTTAACGAGCTTATGTTTAATCTCCAAAAGTATGATCAAAGGTCTATGCAGATAGCTAAAGAGAAGATCGGAATAGATTTCCAGTCTTTATTAGATAATCCCTTTGATCTATTTGATAAGCATCTAGCAAAGTATGATTTATCTGATCTATCCATGGACTATAACAAAATGGCTCTGAGTCTTAAAGAAAAAGTACTTGAAGCTATGGCAGATGTAGACATGGCTAAAGTACTGAAAGAAAAAGGAATATCTGGTTATAAAACCGATCCAATCCGAGTATTCGGAGTAGATAGAAATGGTAATATGACAGATATCTCTAGTAAAGAGTTTGATGATCTTTAAAATATGAGAGTTGTAGATCAAGTGCTCAATGGTAATCCTGTTAGTTCAATGGCTAGAACGTCT
>Ga0210137_1000033_pt1 | contig 8713 bp, 13 predicted proteins | sample WestPond_TuleC_D_2_FD_185586 | JGI IMG/M metagenome (GOLD analysis project Ga0210137, IMG submission 185586) | Wetland microbial communities from the San Francisco Bay, California, USA, that impact long-term carbon sequestration -... | ecosystem: Environmental > Aquatic > Marine > Wetlands ... | reverse complement strand
CCCTCTCTCGAATCTCCACCTCGACCGCGTACTCCTTGGCCCGCCGCTGGTCGTACCGATAGGCCACGATGTGCCGGTGCCGGTCATCCACGCCTGCATGCTTGGCGATGGTGTCGCGCACGTGCTTCGCGCTTCCTGGAACCGCATCGTCGTCAAGCGTGCCCTTGCCGACGCGACGAATCAGCACGTCCCATGGTCGCTCGGCTGTTGGCTTCGGCAGCAAGCTCCAGTCCTGCACGCGCAGCAGCATGTCGGTAGCGTGCTTCTGCTGTTGGCCGCGCTTGCTGAGCACGCGCCAGTGCACCCTCTGGTTGAGCGGGTTTTGCAGGCGCAGGCCCGGGATGGTGAACGCGATCATGTTCCGCTATCCCACCTTTTTGCGCCGATTGTCTGGCTCCCACAGCTTAGACTCAGCGCCGCACTCTTCAGGCTTACCGCGACACAGCACACGACCCCACGGGGCATTCACTGCTGCGCAATATGGATCCATGTCCATATCCATGCAGCAATTGCCGCAATTGCCGCAATTGTTGCAGTCTTTCTTGGCGTTATCCATGTTCAGTCTCCGTTTCCGGGCACGCGATTGACGCTTCGCTCGACGCTGAACCCATCAGATGGTCGGGGTTCACGCATTTTCGGTTGTCGCACTTGTGGCAAACGACCTTGCCCGTTGGATCGCCGACCTTCTCAGCACACGCCACGCGGTGAGCGAGCCTCCCACGCCCCATCACAGAAAAGATCCCGTAGCCATTCGGCCACAACTTGCCGGTCCACTCGATGCACCCGTTTGGCCCGGGCTTTGTCGTCTCCCAGAATCTACGCATGGAAATCGCGTGATTCTCTGACTCGGTGTACCAACGCCGCACGCGCACTGGACTGCTCATGGGATCACCCGCCGTTCCCGCTTGGACGATTGCGAGACGCTTCTTCGCTGAAACCGTCTTTGTATCTTACCCTCAGCTTCGCAATGTTAGCTTCCGCTACGGCACCCAAATCCGCGTCGAAGATCGACGCGAGTTCGGCCAAATACCAGCCGAGATCACCCAGCTCGCTGAGCACCTTGGACCGGTCCAGTTCGTGACCATGCCCGAGGTACTTCTTGACGTGCTCGCTCACCTCGGCAGCCTCGCCGATGAGGCCAAGCGCGGCGACTGCGAGACGCGTGTCGAACACCAGCGACCGATTCGCCGTGCGCTGTGCAAGCGATTGGTACGCTGACATGCTGAGCGGAGCGGCGGGCTCCGGCAAGTGCTCGAGCACCTGCGCCATCTGCCGCTCGATGCCGGCACGTTCGTCGGCTGGCAGCATCCCGAAGTCATGGCGCCACGTCATGCACGCGCTCGTCAGCTGCTCTTGCGTGTACTTCATGGCTCGTCGCTCCGGGCGCTCTGCTGCCAAAGCTCTGCGACTTGATCGTGGGTCATGCCCCCGAGCTGCGCTTCGAAAACGCGCTGTCCACAAGCGGACGGCCCATCGGCCTTGCCGGCTGCGAGCACAGCCTGCGCCGCTGCCTCCCAGTACGCCGCGGCGCGCTGGTCCTCAGGCATCGCGCACGGCATCAGCGAAATCGAAGCAAAGTATGCCGTGCGGCACACCTCGCCCAGCGTCACGCCAGGCGCACCGTGAGCGCCAGCAAACCACTCCGGACGGCTCGCGGTAGCATCGGGCTTGGTGGTCACCGCTTCGGGGCCGTGAGCATCGGCCACGGGCTTGCTGGCGGCGAGCACGGACTGCTCGACACGTACCCAGTCAGCTCGCGCCTCGTCCGAAATCTCCCGCCAGCGGAACACCGCGAACCCACGGGGCACGTCGCATGTGCCGTGGTAGGCCTCGTACGCGACCTGGCCCGGCTCCTTTGCTGTGCCGGTTGTATCGTACTGCTTCACTTGCACTCCTTTGGCGTGTGGTACTTCACGCACTGTTCGTATCGCTTGGCGTCGCTGCAGCTGCTCGCTTCCAGCGAGGCATACATAGCCATAAAGAACACGCACACGACGATTACTGTTCGATTATCCATCGACAACCTCTCTCTTCTCTCGGTTCTGCGCGATCACCAGGTCGATCGCGTCTCGCACGTATGCGTTCATCGGCACGCGCGTGCGTGCGCTCAGCCGCCGGAGTTCCGCAGCTTGCTCACTGGTCAGGTAGACCGTCAACTGTTCCTTGCGCCCACTCACCGCATGCTCCCCAGTGACTCGCCCTCGATGCGGTCCCACAGATGGTCCTGTTGTGTCGCGGCCCGCTCGCGCAGCTCATCGCGCAGCTCTTGCTCGCAGCCCATGCGGCGCGCGTTCTTCAGCGCGTTCTTCAGCGCCGATTCTTCCAGCTGCCGGATGCGCTCACGCGAACAGCCCATCAGGCACCCGAGTTCATCCAACGTCGGCGCGCGGTGTGCCATGCGCAAGATCACCCGCGCTTCTAGATCTTCCTCGTACGACAGTGCATCGTTCCGCAGCATCGGAGCATCAGAGCTGGCCGAGTCGATGTCGTGCTCGCCGCTCTCTTTCATACGACGCCTCGCAATTCCGTCCAGCAACGCCCGCTGCCGCACGACGTCGACCGGCATATCCAGCGGAGTGCCGCGCATCAGTCGCTCATACACGCGCTGCACGCCATAGCCCATCACGCTGGCGATATGCTCTGCCGTGTGCATCTCGCCGCGGAACGGATAGAGCTTGCGCTTCTTGTTCTTGCCCATGTACTCCGCGCGCTTGGCCTCGAGTGACATGCCGGAACGTGCGCGTCGATGGATGGTGGCCTTTGATAGTCCGGTGACAGCCGCAATCTCCACCGCGGTCATCCACTTGCCACGGAACTCGTACGTCTGTCTCACGTGCGTGCCTCCAGCATCGCGAATTGCTCGGGAGTGATCCTGGCCAACTCGCACTGAGCCTCGATGGCTGTCCGGCAACTAGGGCTGACGCGCATCACAAATGTGCGCCCAGTTCCGCACCGCGTCTTCAGGAATTGCCCGATGCTGTCCTCGTCGTCGCCTGGCATTGGGTCGAGCCGCAGCAACTCCCCCACCTCTGGGTCGGCGTGTTTGTCTACCGTGACGGGGGTTAGGCGCTCGAGCACCTTGCTCCATCCGATGATCTCGGCGAGGCATCGCCGCTGCTCCATGTTTGAGTGCGTAAGCACCAGCATGGGATCGACGCTTTGCGCGTTCTCAATCCACTCAGCCGGCACCTGCACGCCGTGCCAGTAGTATAGCGCGCGGCCATCTGGCCACCTGCAATACGGACCAACCGCGCAATGCGGCCGGTTCTGGTCATCTACCTTCAGCGTGTCAGGACGAGCGCTCACGATCCAAAACTTGCCGTGAATAAATCGAGGGCCAGCGATTGCCGCGGCCTCGTAGTGCTGCCACTTGCTGTAGTCAATCTGTAGCTCCGCTACATGCCGGAAAAACGACAGGTACGCAGTGTACCCCGCCCAGTGGTTGCCGCCCTGATACATACGGAACCAGTGCTCCGTGCAGCGCAACAAGAAGGCGGAGGCGGCGTCCGTGGCGGCGTCCACTGCGACGCGCGTGGCGGCGTCCACTGCGTCTAACGTGGTGGCGCGTGTGGCGGCTAACGTGGCGGCGTACACTGCGTCGCGCGTGGCTGCGCTTGTGGCGGCGCCCGTGGCGGCGTACGTGGCGGCGTACGTGGCGGCGTCAACTGCGGCGTCCGTGGCGGCGTCCACTGCGGCGCGCGTGGCGGAGCTCGTGGCGGCGAGCGTGGCGGCGCCCACTGCGTCGAACGTGGCGTCGAACGTGGCGGCGTCAACTGCGGTGCGCGTGGCGGTGTCCACTGCGGCGCGCGTGGCGGCGAACGTGGCGGCTAACGTGGCGGCGTCCGTGGCGTCGCGCGTGGCGGCGAACGTGGCGGCTAACGTGGCGGCGAGCGTGGCGTCGCTTGTGGCGGCACGAGACGTAATAGACGGTTGCGCTCCACCGTCGACTATCGCGCACGCACTCCGCGCTCCGGCCTGTATCTCTGGCTCAGACAATACGCGCCCGAACAGCGCCGAATGCTTGTCTGGGTGCTCACGCAGCCACCACACCCCAGACGCTATGCACGACGCAATTGCAGCGCACATTGGCGATGGCGCGAACACCTCGCGTGGAGGTGGCGTAAGACCAATCGCTCGATACATCCCGCGCATAGCGTCCACTACCTGAGCACGCTCGTCTGTCGTATATGCGCCAGTCGCCATCCCGATTCGTATCCAGCGATCACGCCACTCGCCAAACCTAGCCTTATGCTCTGGCAGTAAGCTGTAGACTACTGGGCTGGCCTTACGCTTCTTTGTCTTTGCCATCATCGTCATCTTTCTGCGCGCTGCTTATTGCAGCGCACGCCGGGGCTTGAACCACGCACGAACGCGTGTCCTTAGTCAGTCGCCTTGCGCCATCCTGCTGGCGTGTACTCGACTTGGTTGCGCATCATCCAGATGCCAGGTCCGACAGTGATCGTGCCATGCGTATCGAACGAGCGATGATGCACCACGTCGGCAGCGCTGTCGCCGTCCCCTTCGAGGCGAAGGAACGCGGTGAACGGATCGGCGGCGCGGAACAGTCGCGCTTCAAACCCGTCGCGCAGCTCGAGTACGTGGTGATGCCCAGTCTCGCTGTGTGCGACGACCACGGAGCGTCCGCACGGCTCTTCGCGTGCGTCGCTGGGGATTTCAGCGACTCGGATCATCATCAAATCGCCTTGCGCGCCCATTCGCTTGATATGCTTGCTCATGTTTTCTCCTTCGTTCGAAGAACGCTCGTCACTATCGCTCGGCTTGCGATGCCGTGTATACGAAAATCTTATCGGCCTGAGTCTTTCTCTGCTCGTGCCAACTCATCGCGGTAACAGATCACCGCCTTGCCAATTCTAGGAATTGTATCGCTGTACCACAGCCAGCTGTCTCCGCGTAACACGGACACAATCGCAGACTCAATAGCCGCCATCGCGTAACTGTGCGCGCGAAACGCGCTGTTCCTTCGTCCGCCTGGGACGGCGGCCTCTGCATGCGTCAGCGTTTGCATTGCGATATCCCATGCTAGCGATAGGGCGCCACTCTCGACAGCGCTGGAGATGTCAGGCTGAAGATCCCAGATCTCGCGAGTCATGCTTGCGAGCGCCATCAACGCATCCGCACGCTTCTCGTCTGTCATCGGGGTCGGTACGCGTAAGTGATTTGGCTGTTTCATCGGCTCGTCTTTCCTGTCGTCCACCGCGGCGACGAATGCAGGTCCGAGTAGACTGGTTTGATGTCCAGTCGCTGCCCGTCGTCGTCGTAGACCTGGTCATCATCGTGGGCGACTTCGAGCATGCGACCGCTTCCCCTCACGCTTCCGTTCTGGTCCACGTACCGCTCACGCTGCATCGTCCAGCCGTAGCCAACGCCTCCGGTCTTGCTCTTCACGAGTTCGCAGTAGACCGGCGAGAAGTCATCCTCGACCGTCCGCCACATGACGATGGCGTACTCGGCCATGGCCTCGAGGTCTCCAGCTTCGCGGAACGAGTGCTTGTTGGGCTTCCGAGCCGTATCGCCTTCCTTGGGGCGCTGCAACTGCGACACAACAACCAGCGCAACCTTGTTGCTTACGGCGCGAGCCTTGAAGCGCGTTGCGATCCAGCGGATCTCGTTGCGTCGGTCCTGCTGCTTCTGCGAGCATCCCACCACACCGATGTAGTCCAGCACGATGAGACGGCATCCTGCGCGCGCCATGGCCGTCATCTCGTCCAGTGTTTCCCGTTCGTTCATGCCGACGCAGTTCGAGACCAGCACGCGGTCGTTGATGTCGTGCATCGCAGCGACGGCCTTGCCGATCTGCGCGTCAACAATCGAGTGCGGATCGCCTTCTGCTGGCGGACGGTACCGGCGCACGTTCTTGGCGCTCATGCCGCCCACGATGGACATCAGCCGCTCGGTCACGATGCGCTCGGGGTCCTCCATGCTCAGGTAACCAGCGTTCTCGCCGTCGAGAAGCGCGTGGAACATCATCTCGAGTGCCAGTGTTGACTTCCCCACGTTCACTCCAGCTCCCACCAACGTCATGGAACCGCAGTCCAGCCGGCCGATCACGCGCTTGAGCGCAGACAGGCCAGGGGAAACCGTGCCCTCGTTCGGGTCTCGGTTGAGCGACGCCTGCCACTCCTCGACGAGCTGGCGCGCAGTTTTGGGGCCGCGTGCCACCGCGTCAGAGCTGAGCGCAGTGGTCGCTTCGAGCGCCGCCGATGCTAGGTCCACGTCATTGCCGGCCGCTGCCGCCGCTACCGCCTCAGCTTGAGCTCGCAGCGCTCGAAGGCGCCGCATCTTGTGCAGCCGGTCGAGCGGCAACGACTTCGCCGGCACGGACTGCAGCAGCGTCGCGAGGAACCCCTCGCCGCCCACGCTGCCAAGGCAGTCCCTGTCGATCAGCTTGGTTCGTATCCGAACTAGGTCGACAGGATCGCCTGTCTCGAACAGGTCGCCCATGGCTGACCAGACCAGCCGGTGGGCGTCGAGCGCGAAGTCGTCCTCGCCAATCCCCACGCTTGGAATCGTCTCGGGTCTGGCCAGGCAGGATGCTAACAAGTCGCGTTCGAGGGAAATGTCGTGAGGAAGCCGGGCAGATGACTTGCTCATTCTGCCGCCCCCTTGAGCGAGTCGTCCGGCTCAAGCTCAAGCTCGTACGAGACTCGCGTCCCGATCGAGGCCTGGATCTGCTCAGCGTACTTGCGCCCTGGCTCATCGTCGTCAGTCCGCAGGACCACCACGGAGCCGCTCGGTACACGACTCGCCACGTCGCGAGTGAACGAGCCGGAGAAGATCCCGAGCGCCCCGCGGAAGGCCGCTGGCCGGTAGTCTTCCTCGATCACGCAGTCGTAAGGAGCTTGCGATATGCCGCGTAAAAACGAGACTTCCCCCTCGTATACGCTCAGCCGGAACTGCTCGAGCCGGTGCATGTGGGCCATCGGGCCGACGCGCAGCATCTCCAGTCCGTACGTGCCAGCCATGACCAACCCGCGGCGCTGAAACCCTTTCGCTCCCGACGATTTCACGCGCGGCTGGCGCTCCAGCGAGCGACCGATCACAGACCGCATACGCCCCTGCCAATCGTACAGCGGGACGATCAACCTGTGCCCACTGTCGGCCCACGCTCGTTCACCGCAGTGAGCCCACGCCGGGCACGTCGCGTCCCACGGCAGCACGCGCACGCAGTCGTGCTCAGCCAGCCTGCGAGCGTCATGGATTTGACGACTCTCCAGGTAGGCCATCGCGTCACAGTCCTGCCAGACCGGCCGGCACCCATCCCAGAACGTTTCCACCTCGTCACGCGGTGGGTAGACCGTCGAGGCGTTCTCCCAAGCCACCGGGAGCGAGCTTGGAGGGGGCAAGGCGGCGCTCCTTGTGCCAGGGTGGTGGAATCGTCCTGCCTGGGTACTCAGCGGCCCGCAGAACCACTCCTGGACCTCCCGCTTATCCTCGTCGCCCAGGTCGCGAAACCGGCGCCCACCGACGTGGAAGGCCACGAAGTCGATCGCGTCGCCGCCGCAGCTGGCCTGGAAGCACCGCCAGCCTGCAGGGTTAGCGTGGGGGATGCCCACCGCGCCACGCCGGTCGCGGGATTTCTTGTGCCGCAGCACGGCGCCGCAGGCCGGGCACTTGGTGCTGTGCGAGCTCGTGTGCCGCCGTGGCTCGTAGCCAAGCCTGACAGCTACTTCGACCACGGAAGAATCGCGAAACTGGTCAATCCACGTGGTCATATTGAGCTGATCCTCCAGACGTTGCGTGGCGCAGACGGTTCGGATTCTTTCGCGGCCCGCTCGATGTGCGCTTGGACCGCGGCGCCGTCGCGCAGGATGGTCACCAGGTCGTTGTAGGCCTGCCCGTTAGGGTTCTTTCCCATGTGCCACTCGCTGAGCCGGCACCCGTCGATGGCTTGGCACAGCTGCTCGTCGGTGTAGCCCTCAGCGCGCATCGCCTTGAGCTTCTTCCGCCGGTCGGACGTGAGCAGGGTACGGCTCGCGACCTTGTCCATCACCTTGACCCAGTGGTCGAACACGGGGTCTCTCTTGGCTGCCTTGCGCCTGTCGGCTTCGCTGGCCTGGTCGAGCTCCAAGACCAAGCCAGCCGCTTCCGAAGGAACGGCAGGAGCCGAAGGCGACGAATCTTCTTCTAGGCTCGGCACAGCACAGCACGGCACAGCACAGTACGGAGTGACGCCGCGTGACGCGGACGGTCGGTCTTGGTCAACCTGTGACGGTTGCGTCACTTCCTGTGACGGTTGCGTCACTTCCTGTGACGGTTGCGTCACTTCCTGTGATGCCTGTGCCGCTTTTTTCTCATCTGCGCGCCTCTCTCTGGATTCGCGAGAGCGCAGCACATCGGACTTCGTGCACTCCTGCGCAGCGATGAAATTTGGGAACACCAAGCGCGTTCCGCGGACCGCGATCACCTCGATCCGCAGCATCGCCTCGACCCCTCTCCGGGCCATGTCCTCAGGTGCGCCTGTGTGGAGCATTGCTCCCTCCCATGGCTCCAGCCCATCCAGGTCCATGGATCCGGACCGGTCGACCTTTCGGAGCAGCGCCATGAGCATGCACTGCCCGTCCCATCCAAGACGCTTCCACGAAGTGGTGTCCCGGATGCACAGGCGCACGTATCGCTCGTTGCTCCAGTCCACGTCAGTCACCCCTTTGCATCTTGCGGATCACGCCTTGGAAATAGAGGAGTCGCCCATGCG
>Ga0210137_1000030_pt1 | contig 8944 bp, 6 predicted proteins | sample WestPond_TuleC_D_2_FD_185586 | JGI IMG/M metagenome (GOLD analysis project Ga0210137, IMG submission 185586) | Wetland microbial communities from the San Francisco Bay, California, USA, that impact long-term carbon sequestration -... | ecosystem: Environmental > Aquatic > Marine > Wetlands ... | reverse complement strand
GATTTTCTGGGTCAGGTCCTGCACGAAATAGGGACGTTCCGGGCGCGGGCCGACGAAGCTCATGTCGCCGAAGAATACGTTGAATATCTGCGGCAGTTCGTCGATGCGGGTGCGGCGGATGAAGCGTCCGGTGAGCGTGACGCGGCTGTCGTTCTGCCGGGCCCAGCGCGGTTTGCCGTCTTTCTCGGCGTCGACGCACATGCTGCGGAATTTGAGGATGGTGAAGTTGCGGCATCCCTGGCCGACGCGTTCCTGGCGATAGAGGACGGGGCCGGGGCTTTCCAGCTTGATCAGCAGCGCGGTGAGCAGCATGATCGGCAGGCAGATCAACAGCATGGCGGCACTGACCAATAGGTCGAACAGCCGCTTGACGGTATCGCGCACGATGCCCTGATGAAAGCCTTCTGCCAGGATCATCCAGCTGGCATTCATCGAGTCGAGCTGCAAATGGCCGTTTTCACGTTCGAAGAAGCTCGACAACTCGACGATGCGAATGCCCAGCAGTTTGCATTTCAGCAGATCCTGTATGGGCATGCCGCCGCCCCGGCGATCGCGCACGGCCAGGATGATTTCGTTGATCTGCAGGCGCGCCGCCAGCTCGGGCAGGGGTTCCTGGGTGTCGAAAATACGAGCATGGTCGACGAAATGATGACTCCCGCCCATGGGCAGATAGCCGATCACCTGCGTATTGCTGGCGTGGCCGCGCTTGGACAGCAGCGCTTCGACGTGGGCAGCGCGGCTGCCAGTGCCGATGACCAGGGCGCGGGTTTTCAGTGCCCCGACTTGTGCCCAGCGAATGAACAGCGCACGGCTGAGCAGGATGCCCAGCAGCGCCAGGCCGAACGACAGCAGAAAGGCCCCGCGCCCGACCAGCAGCGCCGGGAAGAAGTAAAACAGCAGGCTCATCGTCACCAGGCCCAGCCCGAAACTCAGGCCGAGACGCTGCAGCAGCGCACGCACGCCGCCCTGCCATTCCAGGTCGTAGAGGCCGCTTGCGGTCATCAAGCCCAGCATGACGGCGGTGAAGGTCAGGGCCTTGGGCAGCAGGGGGTTGAGGCTTTCGGGGATCATGCCCCCATCGAGGAAGCGTGCGCTAACCCCGGCATAGAGGGCGCCACTGAGAATCAGCGCCTCGATCAGCACCAGCAGCAACAAATTCAGTGGCACGTAGTGCCGGAAAAAGCGGATCACGGCCGTTCGCTCAAAAATATCAGGTATTGCAAACCAGCATCTTCCATGCCAGACAGGACGGCAATGAGGTCGGTCAAACCAGGGTTCTGACCTGGGGCAGACGCAGGCGGCGCGGACTGCCGTCGGCCTGCAGACGCTTCATGTTGCGCAGTTCGGCGGCGGGATAGACGACGACATCGACCGCTGCACGCGGGTCGTCGATGATAAAGCGCGGGTAAGTCCGTCCAGGGGTGTCCGATGCACGGTGTTCCCCCGCCTGGTAGGACGAGGCCAGGCGCATCAGCAGGAATTCGACGTCCTTCTGGTCGTCGGTGAAGAGCTGCAGGTTGATGTCGGCATGGGGTCCGGCCGTGCCATTGAGGACCGGCCCGGTCAGATGGGGGTCGAAGTCCGCTAGTTGCTCCATGTATTCGATCGCCATTTTTCGCAGCCGCGCCAGTTGCGCGCGCGTTTCGTCGGCCTGGTAGAGCGCCTGATAGCTGCGCAACGCCTCTTCGATCTGCTGATTGTCGGGCAGATTCCCGCTGTCGGGCGCGCCCAGCTGACGCGCCGCCTTGCGCTTGGCGCTGCCGTAATCGAGCTTGCCGTCTTCTGCCAGCATGCGCGCCGCGGCATGCGCAATGCGGCGACGCATGTCCTGATGTTTCATAGGGGCGTTCCTGGAAAACCTGGTGCGGGTTTTGCCGGGGCGGCCGGCGCCGGTCTGGCGGGCAGCGGTTTTGCCGCGGCAGCCGGTGCGGGCTTGGCCGGAGGAGCCGGCACGGCGAAATGTGGCGGTTCAACCGGTCTTTCCGGCCCGGCAAACGTTTCTGTCCCGGTATTCCATGTTGCGGCAGGCGCTTCAGGGGGCGGGAATTCCTGATAAAAATGTTCCATCATCCCGGGGCCATCGTTACCCAGCAGATCGTTCACCAATCCTTCCAACACCGAGTCCGACAGGCGCACTCCGGTGTCCGGATCTATTTTGACCGTGATAATCCCGGCGGGCATGGTCCAGCCATTTTGGGGTTTGCCCCGGAGTGCCGTGGCCATGAAATTCATCCAGATCGGCAGGGCCGATTGCGAGCCCGTCTCGCCGCGGCCGAGCGAACGCGGCTGATCGTAGCCCATCCAGGAGATGGCTACCAGATCGGGGCTGAAACCGGCGAACCAGGTGTCACGCGCATCGTTGGTGGTGCCGGTTTTGCCGGCAATATCGCTGCGCCCCAGTTGCCCGGCGCGTGCTGCCGTGCCGTAGCGCACCACGTCCTGCATCATGTTGGTCATCAGCCAGGCATTACGGGAATCGATCACGCGGGGTGCGTCGCTGCCCACCTTCTGCGGGCTGGCCTGCATCAGCAGGCGGCCATCCTTGTCGTATACCTTGTCGATCAGATAGGGTTTGACGCCGAAGCCGCCATTGGCGAATACACCGTAGGCCGCAGCCAACTGCAGCGGCGTGACGCTGCCTGCGCCCAGCGCCATGGTGAGGTAAGGCGGATGACGTGCCGGATCGAAGCCGAAACGGCGGATATAGTCACGCGCGTAATAGGGGCCTATGCCTTGCAGTATGCGCACCGACACCAGATTGAGCGACTTGGTGAGCGCGGTGCGCATGCGCACCGGTCCGCTGGTGCTGCCATCGTAGTTCTGCGGTTCCCAGGCGACGCCCCCGGCTTCCTCTGCGCTCAACGTCAGCGGTGCGTCGTCGATCATCGTCGCAGGGGTGTAGCCCTTTTCCAGCGCTGCCGAATAGATGAACGGCTTGAAGCTCGACCCCGGTTGCCGCCAGGCTTGCGTCACCCGGTTGAACTTGTTGCGGTCGAAGTCAAATCCGCCGACCAGGGCGGTGATGGCACCGTCTTTCGGGTTCAGGGCGACCAGCGCGGCCTCGATCTCGGGCAATTGGGCCAGCCGCCATTGCGGCCTGCTGCCCGTCGCCTGTACCCGCACCACCGCGCCGGGCGTCAGTTGCCGGCCCTTTTTGCCGGCGACCCAGTTTTCCACCCACTTGAGTGAATTGCCAGAAATGTCGGCCACCGTGCCATCACGCAATTGTGCGCGTATCAGGTTGGCGCTGGCGCCCACTACAACGGCGGGCTGCATGTCGCTGACGGGAGCAAAATCGTCCAGCGCATCGTTGATGGCCGTTTCCCGCTCCGCCTTGTCGGCGGGCAGGCTGATCTGCTTTTCCGGCCCGCGGTAACCGTGGCGCATATCGTAGTCTGCGATGCCCTGCCACACCGACTGGTTGGCGGCGGCCTGCTGGACGCGTTGCAGCGTGGTGACGGCCTTGATGCCCGAACTGTAGATCGACTCGCCGTATTTTTCGAATAGCGTCTGGCGCACCATTTCAGCTGCGTAGTCGGCGGGGACATCGGTCTGCTGGCGTGCCTGGCGAATGACCAGCTTCTGCTTGACGGCGGCCTGCCAGGTCGGCTGGTCGATGAATTTGAGAGTGCGCATCCGTCCCAGGACATATTCCTGGCGCGCCTTGGCGCGCGGGAAATTGACCACCGGGTTGTAGCGCGACGGCGCTTTCGGCAGCCCTGCCAGCATGGCGAATTCGGCCAGCGACAAGTCGTGCATCGGCTTGCCGAAGTAAGTGCGCGCTGCGGCTTCGAAGCCATATGCGCGCTGGCCGAGGTAGATCTGGTTGATATAAAGCTCGAGGATTTTGTCCTTGGACAGGTTGTGCTCGATCTTCATCGCCAGCATGGCCTCGGACAGCTTGCGGGTAAGCGTTTTTTCATTCGACAGGAAAAAATTGCGCGCGACCTGCATGGTGATGGTCGATGCACCTTCCTTGGCGCCGCCGGACAAAAGATTCGACGCCGCTGCGCGCAATATGCCCAACGTGTCGACGCCGCCGTGCGAGTAGAAACGCTCGTCCTCGGCGGCGATGATGGCCTGCTTCATGTAGGCGGGAACGTTGTCAATCGAGATAAAGGCGCGCCGCTCCTCGCCAAACTCTCCAATCAGGGCGCCGTCAGCGGTATAGACACGGAGGGGCAGCTTGGGCTTGTAATCGGTCAGCGCTTCAAGCGGCGGAAGATTGGGATAGATCAGTGCGGCCGCCAGCCCGGCCAGCGCGGTGCCGACCACTCCGAGGCTGACGATCAATGCCAATGCGTAATGCCACCACTTGGAAAACATCCGGTTCCTTCATATCGAGACGGCACAGACATGCCAGAAACATCCGCGTTCAATTTTTCACTTCCGACTCGGGTCGGCCAGCGGGGCCGTCTCAATAACCCGCTGTTTTTAATTGATTATTGATCCGGCTTGGGGGCCCGGCCCAGCAGGTCTGCCAGACAGGCAGTCACCCTGACCGAGAGTCAACGACCGAATCAAGCACGCGATACCTAAAGTTTCCGATGATTATAGGCGTTAGTGGTGTTGGAAATTGGACACATATGTTCAACCCTTGCGGTGTGGCGAGAAAAAAACTGTTAAAAACCGTGTGTTGTTGCTAGCATCTCAAAACGATAATAAGAAAAAGCGCCAACTCACAGAAGCGTAAAGGAAAACTCTTGCACCTGAATATCAATCTGGACTGGCTGTCCGCCAAAGGTCTGCCCATCATCGGGCTCGACATCAGCACGACTGCGGTCAAGCTGGTGGAATTGTCCGATGCCGGCAAAGGGATGCTGCGGGTGGAACGCTATGTCATCGAGCCCTTGCCCAAGGATGCGGTGGCGGATGGCAATATCGCCAACCTCGATCAGGTGGCCGAGACCCTGCGCACTGCCTGGAAAGAACTGGGAACGCGCGTCAGGAACGTAGCCCTGGCACTGCCTTCATCGGCCGTGATCACCAAAAAAATTCTGGCACCGGCCAGCCTGAAAGGTTTGGACCTCGAAAATCAGGTGGAAACCGAAGCCAATCAGGTCATCCCTTTCTCGCTGGACGAAGTGAATCTGGACTTTCAGGTGCTCGGGCCATCGCCCGGCAGCCCGGACGATGTGCAGATTCTGCTGGCTGCCGCGCGCAAGGAAAAAGTCGAGGACCGTGTGGCTGCAGTGGAGGCGGCGGGCCTCAAGGCGCTGATCATGGACGTCGAGTCCTTTGCCTCTCAAACCGCGTATGAACAGATCGCCCACATGCTGCCCAACAGTGGCGCCGGCCAGACGGTGGCGATTATCGATGTGGGCGCGCAGAACATGCACATCAACATCCTTTTCGACAACGAATCGGTTTACCTGCGCGAACACGGATTTGGTGGCAACCAGCTTAACAATGAAATATCACGCCGTTACGGCATGACCGGCGAAGAGGCCGAAAACGCCAAACGCAAGGGCACGCTGCCCGAGAGTTACGACGTGGAGGTATTGCAGCCCTACAGCGAGACGCTGGCCATGGAAATCGGTCGCGCCCTCCAGCTTTTCACCACCTCCACCCAGTATCGCAAGGTCGATCAGATCCTGCTGGCCGGCGGTGGGGCCATGATCCCCGGCATCGACGAGGTGGTCGCCCAGCGTACCGGGATCCCGACGCTGGTCGTCAATCCATTCGGCTCCAAGATCCGGCCGCAGTCGCTAACCGCCGATGCGCCTTCCCTATTCGTCGCCTGCGGCCTCGCCATGCGGAGGTTTGACTCCCAATGATCCGCATTAACCTTCTCCCCCACCGCGAACTCGCGCGCGCCGCACGGCGTCGTCAGTTCAATTCTCTGCTGGGGCTGGCTGTCGCCGCCGGCGTTGTGATCGTTGTTCTGGGTCACAGCCTGATTGCCGCGCGCCAGTCATCTCAGGACGCTCGTAATGCATATCTCGAACAGGAAATCGCCAAGCTCGATATCCAGATCGGCGAGATCAAGAAAATTCGCGAACAGACCCAGGCATTGCTGGAGCGCAAGCAGGTTGTCGAAACCCTGCAATCCAACCGCACTGAAGTCGTCCACCTGTTTGACCAGATGATTCGTTTGCTGCCCGATGGCCTCTATCTCAAATCCTTCAAGCAGGAGGGGGATATGGTCACCCTCAGCGGGTACACCCAATCGAGTGCGCGTGTCTCCACCCTGATGCGTAACCTGGACAATTCGCCCTGGTTCGAATCGACCCGTCTGGTCGAAATCAAGGCGGCCACGGTCAACAATCTGCGTGCCAACGAGTTCGTGCTGACAGTCAAACAGACGCGTCAGCAGACAGAGGACGCAAAAGCCAAAGGGGGCAAAGCATGACCCTGGACGAAATCAACAAGCTTGATCTGAAAGCCATTGCGGACTGGCCGCTGCCAACCAAGTTGGCGGCATTGGTGCTGCTTGGCGTGGCCATCGTGGCGGCTGGGTGGTGGTTTGACTGGCGGGGTGGGATGGAGACGCTGGACGCTTCGCAGCACAAGGAAACCGAGTTGCGCGCCGTGTTCACGACCAAAAAAATTCAGGCCATCAATCTGGAAGCTTACAAGAAGCAGTTGGCTGATATCGAACAGGCCTTCGGCGCGCTGTTGAAGCAACTGCCCAACAAGCAGGAAATGGATGCGCTGATTACCGACGTCAACCAGGCAGGTCTGGGACGTGGCCTGCAGTTTGAATTGTTCAAACCCGAGGGCGAAACCATATCCGAGTTCTATGCCGAAACGCCAATTCGCGTCAAGGTTACGGGTGGGTACCACGACATAGCCGCCTTTGTCAGCGACGTTTCTAAATTGTCGCGCATCGTTACTATGCAGAATATCGCCATGGAGCCTGCCAAGGATGGTGTCCTGAATATGGATGCCGTCGTCAAGACTTACCGTTACCTGGACGATGATGAAGTCATCGCCCGCAAACAAAAAGCCAAGGAGCAACCGAAATGAAGCGCCTGGCCAGCATGGTGATCGTATTGGGTCTGACCGGTTGTGGCGGCGGCAGCATGGGAGATCTGAAAACCTTTGTTGCCGATACCGGCAAGGATATGCAGGGCAAGATCGAGCCGCTACCGGAGGTGAAGGCTTACGAGCCGTTCACCTACAATGCCTTCGATCTGCCTGATCCCTTCAAGCCGAGAAAACTCTCGACCGGGGGTGGGGGCGGAATACAACCCGATCTGACCAGACCGAAAGAGCCGCTTGAAGCTTACTCGCTGGAAACACTGAAGATGGTGGGTACATTGACGAAAAATGGTGTGATCCAAGTCGTGATCAAGACCCCGGACAATGCAATTTACCATGTCAAAAAAGGCAATTATGTCGGCCAGAATTTCGGCCTCATCACCAAGATCAGCGATAGCGAGGTGACCTTGCGTGAAATTGTCCAGGATAGCGCCGGTGATTGGTCCGAGCGCACCAGCACCCTGATTTTGCAGGAATGATTTGTAGCACTGAAATCCAAAGAGGCTGATATGAACGCATTGCCGAAAATTGCCCAAAAAATGACCCGTCATCTTCTCGGGATCGTCCTACTCACTGGTTTGGTGCTGCCGCTCACCTTGCGCGCTGTCGACACGCCACCCACCGGCAACGCGGTGCAAAGCGTTGAGACGACGACCCTGCCGGGCGGCAAGGTCGTCGTGCGCGTCAATTTCAAGAATGCGCTGACCGCTATCCCGGCCGGTTTTACCGTCGGCAACCCGCCACGTATCGCGCTAGACTTGCCCGATACCGGCAATGCCATGGGACGCAATACCGTGGAGTCCAACCTCGGTCCGCTATCGAGCGTGAACGTGGTGCAGGCCGGGACGCGGACTCGCTTGGTGCTTAATCTGAACAAGTCGGTTGAATACGATGCCCGAATCGACGGCAAGTCGCTTCTTGTTGCCCTGGGCGACGTCGGCGCGAGTTCGACGCCCGTGAATGCCAGCCCCCGTTTTGCCGAGGCGGCGCCAGGTGCAGCGAACCACAGTATCCGCGATATCGATTTCCGGCGTGGCGCAGCTGGCGAGGCACGCATCGTCACCACGCTGTCCGACGCGCAGGCGGGGATCAACATTCGCCAGCAGTCGAATGGCGTCGTCGTCGATTTCGTTGGTACCGAACTGCCCAAGGCCTTGCAGCGTCGTCTGGACGTGGCCGATTTCGGCACTCCGGTGCAAAAAATCGAGACCTACACCCTCGGTGACAACACACGTATGGTGATCGAGCCAAAGGGTGGTTGGGAATATTCGGCCTATCAGACAGACAACAGCTTTATCGTTGAAGTCAAAAAGAGTGACGATTCCCAGAAGAGAACTGCTGATGGCAAGGTGAAATACGTCGGCGAGAAGCTTTCGCTCAATTTCCAGAACGTCGAAGTGCGCTCTGTACTGCAGGTCATCGCCGACTTTACCGGCCTCAACATCATCGCCAGCGATACCGTATCCGGCAACCTGACGTTGCGCTTGAAGGACGTTCCCTGGGACCAGGCGCTTGACCTCATCATGCAGACCAAGGGGCTGGACAAGCGCCAGAATGGCAATGTCATCTGGATTGCACCCAAGGACGAACTGCTGACCAAGGAAAAACTGGAGTTTGAATCCAAGTCGGCGGTGGCCGATCTGGAACCCCTGACCACCGAATACATCCCGCTCAACTACATGCGAGCGGACGAAGCGAAAGACATGCTGTACGGGCTGGCAGCCGGTGCCTCGCTGAACTCCTCGTCGAGCAACGCGGTGAACTGCTCGGCACAGGCTCAGGGTCTGGAGGGCGTGGGGGGAACAGGCGGGCAGCAGCAGTCGGCACAGGGTAACACCGACCAGAAAGTGCTCACCAAGCGTGGCCGTGCGACCTATGACCTGAAAACCAATACCCTGATCCTCACCGATACGGCGCGCAAGATTCAGGAAGTCCGCGAATTACTGGTGCGCCTGGATGT
>Ga0210137_1000029_pt1 | contig 8946 bp, 8 predicted proteins | sample WestPond_TuleC_D_2_FD_185586 | JGI IMG/M metagenome (GOLD analysis project Ga0210137, IMG submission 185586) | Wetland microbial communities from the San Francisco Bay, California, USA, that impact long-term carbon sequestration -... | ecosystem: Environmental > Aquatic > Marine > Wetlands ... | reverse complement strand
CTTTGACATGCAATATCGTAGTAGAGCTACTTTCTTCTTCGTTAACAACCTTTATCTTATATCTATAATAATCAGCATCCAATACGCTAGAATCCATCCATCGCGTATCAGATGTTACAAATTCCAAAAATACATTATCGTCGTGTAGGTCACCATGGACTATCTTGTAAAGTTTTTGATATGCATAGATTGAGTAAAGTATCTGGACAACTATGCTGTTGACACAATCTTCGGTATAAGTAGGAGATTTATATTTTGCCACATCTCTAGGTTTCTCCATAATACATCCTAGTCGTCTACGCATTGAAAAATCAATCTTCTCCATAAATGTATATTGTGCTACCATTGAGGTACCGGGGGTTGGACATGTTGCGAAATAAAATGTATTCAAAAAATGTATACATTTATTTTTATTATAGATGTCACCCATCAAAACGGATAATGCAAACTCTGAATTTACCATCTTACATAGCGAGTCTTTAGGATTAAAAACTGTTTCACCTCTCATATCAAAACGAAGATAAGATTTAGCTTTAGATAGAGAACAACTTTCCAAAAATGTAGGGATATACATCCCTCTCGATGGAAGATTATCGGTTGGTTTTAGATTTAAATTATTAAAGTTAATTATCTTTTCAGCTTTGATATTAAATTGTTTTTGTAAACTTAAAAAATTTTTGTTAGGAGGGGGATAATATACGAGAACTCGATCCGCAGCTGCCTTTACCACATATTTGTGTTTTCCCTTTCCAGGAAAATCAATCTCGAAAACCGCACCCCAATTACCCTGTCCTAGTTTTCCAAGATATTTGATATCAGTCCCCATAAGAGGACAGACCGGGCTTGGATTGGTCATAGCTTTGACTATAGATTCTCCGGTAGCTATTACATTCAACATCTCTTCTTTTCCATCATAAAATATTTTGACCACATCTATAGACGTGGCATGTTTTGATGCGGCCATAGGCTAATATCTATATCAGGTATTTACCACTATATATAATGCCTAACTTTTGTGTTAATAAAAAGGTGGCTTAGTATAGTGGTGTCAACCATAACCTATAGTGTAGATGGAAGGTCTATCTGTACAAGATAGATCGTATTTTACTAAAAGTAAATATGTCAAAGAGATTAGTCCAAAAGATTTCAAAGAAATTGCAACGTGGAAATTGAAAGACGATGGGTGTTGTATAGTCTTGTTCTATGCAGATTGGTGTCCTCACTGCAAAGCTATAAAAGATGAATGGGAAGAGTTTGCAAAGATAGCTGCGTTTATGAATGTATACGCATTTAACTGCGCCAAATATGCCTCTTATATCGACAAGATAAAAGAAGATATGCCTCAACTTGTTACAGGTTACCCGACTATAGTGTTTTATTCTAAAGGTGATCCTACTGAAACATACCGCGATGAGAGAACCAGACAAAAACTTCTTAAGGCTAGTATGAGAGTATGTAATGGCTAACTATGAAAGTCTTTTTCAAGAGGCCATGGCCGAAGTCAATAACGATAGTGGTACCGATGATATTATCAAAAAGATAGAAGATGAATATAAAATGTTAAGGGGAAATCCAGAGATAGAAGAGCTTAATAATAAGCTAATCGATCTCAAAAAACAACTACATAGATATAAAAATAACAAAAATGTTAACAAAGCTAATCTAAATGATAGTTTAGCGGCTAAAAGAAAAAGAATAAGAGAAGAGATCGCTGAGGTCAATCAGAGATTGACGGAATTGAAACAGCAACCTTCTTAAATTGTTATTTCGTCTTTTGAAAAGACGAAAGTCTGTCACGACCGGGGTGACACTTAGTCAGAGTCTGACTCAGTACCCGCATCCCAAGTTATGGTACCGGTACCAGTATCGGTACTAGGAGTGGTCGGAGTAACCGAGTCGGCGATTACAATTTTGGATAGAGCGATAAAGTTATTAATCTGTTTCAAATTCAATGAGTAAAATGTGGTAAAATCTTTTCTATTCATAGGGATGAATTTGTCAATACTACGTTTTTTACCTATACAACACCCGGAGATATCCATCACCTCACCATAGATATTCAACTTAAATCTCCAATCAGTGTACACCATACCGATAAGATCTACATACTTTGGTTTTTGTGTGCTGAATAATTTTAGCGCGGCACGACATGCCTCTGGTGTGATGGGTTCTTCAATGGGATGACCCATGTCCTTGGCGGTTTTCATAATATGCTTAACGTTAGACTGAATAGATGTGATGGTCCTATCAAAGATAGCGTTGGTCTTACACCACTCATGGAATGTCTTGGTGGTAGGATTCTCACTCCACGCCTTATACCAAATAGTCACCATAGTGTCCATACAATCATTCTCGTACACCTCCCTCTGTTTATCCATGGTCTCATCTAGAAGCTTGGTGTAATCTTGTTGGGTCTGACGAGGTTTTCTAGCAGGTCTATAAAAGATGGAATTTGATTCGTCGATCCATGCCGCTATAATAGCACCCGTATACCAATAGTCTTTGGGAAGGGTGGTCAACACCATAGCCATAAACTGACCCGCGCTAATAGACAACGGAAATTTACATATATAGTTACCAATCTTGGTGACTCTTAAGGTGACATAGCTATCATCATCCGACTCGTCTGAAGACCAATCGATATCATAATGCACTTCATTGTATTTTGTAGGTTTGATTGGATTGGCCGGTATGTGTTCGACCTCCACTCGCTCGACAGCCTGGTGTTTGATCAAAAAGTTGATATTGCTGGTGATCTTGGATGACTTCACTCCGTCAAAAATCGTATATGGAGACACATCGCTACTTACAAGTCGAATGATCTGGTTGTATAGTGGATTTCTATGAACTTCATTGATGGTGGAAAACGGTAACGTGGCAAACTGATAGTCTGTCAGAGTAAGGTAAGATAGACCTTTCTTACCTTGTCTTCCACATCTACCTGCAGCTTGTTTAATATTAGTTTTGCTAGCGATAACCAATTTTAGGGCCTTAATGCCAGAGTCTTCCACAAACAGAAGTTTCCTATAACAGCTGTCCACAACAGCATCTACCTGATCGATAGTAATGGAATTCTCAATAATGTTGGTGGAGACTATGATGGTCCTACCCTTTGCGGAAGGATGGGTAGCAGCGTAGATGTCATCAGATGCCAACCCAGAGTGTAACTCCAAGATAGTAATACCATCATACTTGATGTCTTTCTCGAGTAGCGCGATCATGGATCGAATGTCATCGACTCCAGGCATCATAACTATGATGTTTCCGGATGTCTTCTCCCATGCATAGTCTACCCCCTTCTTAATATCAGAATAGTTGGATGACGATAGAGTATTTCCTACTTCGAATGTAGTAGACCCGTAGACCGTATCTATATTTGCTTTAGTATCTTCATCTGTGGAAAGGATACTAAGTTGGGGTGCTTCACCACCAGAGAAAAGATCTGCAACATCCAACGTAGCGGAACTTATGATAAGTTTGATCTTTGCACCTTGGCGAATGTAATGCATTATCAATCTAAGTGCCAGATCGGTCTGCCATGTCGAGTCATGTGCTTCATCTACCACAATAATCTGTTCCTCGATCTTTGAATTTTTAATGCTCCCCAAAAATAGCTCAAGCCAATAGCCTACCGTATATAGACACACCTCATCCGTAGGGTGAAGATCGGTATCATGTCTCATACCATATCCCAAATCGACATGGTCCTCGAGGTGGATATTAGCTAAGAGTTGTCTCTCATACATGGGTTTGATACCAGCTCGGAAGGGGAACAAAAAAGATGCGGGTACCTTATACCCCAACTCACGGGTTAGGCGTGCAACTGTGCGAATTGTTCCAAATGTCTTTCCATAACCAGTGGGAGCTTGAACGATAATACAAGTACTTTTTCCATCAGAATTGCGAATATTCAATTCCATAGAGTTGAGAATATTAGTTTTATAAATATCGGGAAGTGAAAAATGAACTTTGGAGCGAGCCATGTATTGCCAATCGATTAAAACCTTATCAGCCGCAATTATATCCTGTAATAGGCACATTACTATCACATATCGACCCATGCAATTTCAATTTTCCTATAGAGATTCTTGTTACCTCAAAAAGGTTATGAACAAAGTTCACAGTACACTAAAGTATAAACTATAACCCGCGAATTTTTTCATTTACAGTCAAATCTACTTTGGTGGATTATTTAATAAGGGTATGAACTCCACCCAAGGCAGATACGTCAGACACATCAGTATCACTTAGATAAAGGGTATGGACTCCACCTAGGGTGGATACGTCGGACACCTTAGTCCAACTTAGATCAAGGCTATGGACTCCACCTAGGGTGGATACGTCGGACACCTTAGTATTTCTTAGATAAAGGGTATGAACTCCACCCAAGGCAGATACGTCAGACACATCAGTATCACTTAGATAAAGGGTATGGACTTTACCCAAGGCAGATATGCCAGATACGTCGGTTACCTTAGTATATCTTAGATCAAGGCTATGGACTCCACCTAGGGCGGACACGTCGGTTACCTTAGTATAGCTTAGATTAAGGGTATGAACTCCACCTAGGGTAGATACGTCGGTGACATTAGTCTCACTTAGATTAAGGGTATGAACTCCACCCAAGGCAGATATGCCAGATACGTCGGACACCTTAGTACCACTTAGATCGAGGGTATGGACTCCACCTAGGGCGGATACGTCAGTCACTTTAGTACTACTTAGATTAAGGGTATGAACTCCACCTAGGGTAGATACATCTGTCACCTTAGTAAAACTTAGATCGAGGGTATAAACGTTACCCAGGGCGGACACGTCAGACACATCAGTATCACTTAGATCAAGGGTATGAACTCCACCCAAGGCAGATACGTCAGTCACTTTAGTACTACTTAGATTAAGGGTATGAACTCCACCCAGTGCGGATACGTCGGTCACATCAGTCTTACTTAGATTAAGGGTATGAACTCCACCCAAGGCAGATATGCCAGATACGTCGGTTACCTTAGTATATCTTAGATTGAGGGTATGAACGTTACCTAGGGCGGATACATCAGACACCTTAGTATATCCCAGATTAAGGGTATGAACGTTACCTAGGGCGGATACATCAGACACCTTAGTATATCCCAGATTAAGGGTATGAACTCCACCTAGGGCGGACACATCGGTCACATTAGTCCAACTTAGATCAAGGGTATGAACTCCACCCAAGGCAGATATGCCAGATACGTCGGTCACACCAGTACCCGTTAGATCAAGGGTATGAACTCCACCTAGGGTGGATACGTCGGTCACACCAGTACCCATTAGATTGAGGGTATGGACTCCACCTAGGGCGGATACGTCGGTCACCTTAGTACCACTTAGATTGAGGGTGTGGATACGAGTGAATAGATTCAGATAACAGAGAGTGTTGTTTTCAAGTTTAATATTGGTAAAAGCCGGTAGAAAATGTTCGTAGGATGGTTTGTAAACTATCTGTTCTGTTATCTTAATATTATAAGGTAGATTGGTATAAAAACGCTTATTGACCAACGCCAAACTCCTAGTGTCTTCAAACTCCAATTCAAAATGGGTAAAAAGTTCAAAGGGGATGTCATCGAAACAAAATTTCGGGTCCATCGATAGTAAGTTATAAATGTGTATAACTTAAAATATTTTTATATCCAGGATCAATATTTCAGTTTTCCAATACAGAGACCATTAAGATTTTGCGTGAGTGATAATTTAAACATGTTTAAATTATGTTTGGTTACCGTATAAACGGACTTAATTTATTATAGTACGCGTCGATAAGTTGAGATATTTTTTTAAGAATAGCGACCCTTCGTGGATGTAATTTTTTACATGCATCATCATATGTCATCCACTTGGCATCATTGGCCTCGTTGGATAGCATACGGGGTCTTATGAGATTTACCATTAACGTATATTTTATATTTACCAAACCCTTGGATTCTGCCAGAAAATATGATGTAGTATACATCTTGCCATTATTTCCCTTGTATTTTTCAATATAGGGGTCTATGTTCCATAATTTTGGGACAGATGCTGAAATATTTGTCTCTTCAACAAACTCCCTAATGGCACAATCTATATCTTTTTCCCTACTATTGATCTTTTTACCCTTGGGAAACCCCCAAGGAGGTTCCAAACTAAATATTAAGTCTTCTCCAGAATCTAATAAAACTTCTTGTAACCTAGGCTTGATGTTTTGATATTTTTGTTTTGCCGTAATAAAATCATTACGAAGACAAGATTTTTCAGACATCCACATATCGACCCATAGCTCTGTGAATGTATAGTCTCTGATACGATTCTTTTCATCCTCACAGATACATGAAAAAAGTTCAAAAAACCTAGCCTCGGTGTTCCAGTTACCCCTTATAATATCCATATACTCATATGTGTCTCTACGTTGATAGATTAGGTAATGAGGTATATGATCCACCATGCAAAAAAGAATTACTCCATAACTGGGGATGACACTTTGGTTTGAATTTTTAGGTACATTAAGGTGGTGTGATAGATCTTCCGACCATAGGTCGGAGTCCACTAAAGTTGGATCTTCGCTATGACCAGATCCATGGGCTACCTTTGGTAAATCTTTTTCGCGCTGTGGCGATGAAAAGTTAACGCTATGATCAGGCTCTTCCATACTAAGTGATGTGTATAACATTTTAAATCTCCCAAACTTCTCTAAGAGAAGTTTAGATTTTTGGATCTTACTCATCAGCATCATCTTCAATGTCATCACCCTCCGCGTCCTCAATAGCATCACCCTCATCATCCTCTTGAATATCAGGATCTTCGGTATCTGCGTCCGCATCTTCTTGAGTATCTGGTTCCACTTCCGCTTCTACATCGGTTTCCGCGTCCGCGTCATCCACCACTCCAAGATCGATCTCGGCATCTTCTGTCGCTTCCGCATCAACACCAGTGTCATCCTCTTGAATATCTGGCTCGACTTCGGTAATCACGTCATCGACACCTTGCTTCAACTCATCGAGCATAGCTTCATCTTCCTCAGAAGGAGGGGGAACTTGCTTACCCTTAGCCTTTGGAGTCGATTTAGCTTTTGGGGAAGCTTTAGGAGCAACCTTACCCTTGGCCTTTGGAGCAATTTTAGCCTTGGGGGAAGTTTTAGGGGCGACTTTACCTTTAGGTGCCGGAGTACTGGCCTTAGCCGATGCCTTACCCTTGGCTACCACTGTAGTTTTAGCCTTGGGGGCGGCCTTGCCTTTAGCCTTAGGGGTGACCTTACCTTTAGCCTTAGCCTTAGGAACCTCTCTAATAGGAATGTTATGAACCTCAAGGTAAGAGAGAGCTTCATCGTCCAACTCATCTACCGTCACACCATCATCATTGAGAACACCATACGCCTCGTGGGTGTCATAGTCGAAAACGATCCTACTATGTTCCGAAGATGCCCACACTCCGGGAGCCACCTCATGAACATCGAGTCCATCTTTCTTTTGAATCTTGTTAATCAATGTATTGACCCTGCTAGTGGCCGAAGCCTTGGCGGCCTTGGGCGCCGCCTTACCTTTAGGAGTAGCTTTAGCCTTTCCTTTAGCAACATTAGCAACGGCAGCAGCTTTCTTTGAATCGGCCAAAGCTGCCTTATAGTGACCGCTATTCTCCGTACCACAACACCACATACCTGAATATTCATCTTGGTTCCTTGCGTTCTTTCCACAGATTCTAACGCTACCATCCTTTCCAACGATGGTTCGTTCGCATGTATGAACCTCGTCGTCCTCTTCATCGTCTTCGGCAACCTTTGCTTTAGATTTACCCTTTCCCTTAGCCTTAGGTTTAGGAGTGACCTCAGGTGGAACAAATGAATCGATCGCAGCTTGAATAGACTCAAGCGCTACATCATAACCCTCCTCAACAAGCGAAGCAACAATGTGATCGGCCAGACCTTCCATATTAGCACGGGACTAATAACAGCGACTCACGAATTTAAATGAGTATCGACATACATCATACTTATTATAAAAGTGTATATCATTTTTTTCGAAATATATTATGAACTTTTTCATTATATACTAGTGGAGGTTAATGACCTTTTTAGAGTTATTAAAAAGTTACTTTGCATTTTATTAGTTATTATAGTAGTAGTTGTGATAGTAAATAGTCGTGATGGCGCAGAAATTTGTGCAGCTTGATACCCCTCTATCCAACGGTAAGTTTTTTAGCTTACCTAAACATCTGCCTGGCAGAGTAAATGTCGATGATTTTGTATTTTTTCATTACCCCTCCACTATAAATCCAAATGACTATATGGTGGCGGTAGAGACCCTTGATACATCAGGCCCCACTCATATCAGAACTATAGGTCCCCTTCGCTCAAACGTAGATCTACCCCACGTGCACTTTGACGCCTATGGAAGTATATATGTTATACCCGCAAATGATCCTACCAAGCATACATATTATGCTAGGTTGAGTAGGGGGTCGACCTATACCATCCCAGAGATACAAGGCATCCATCGTCCAGGTGTCAAGCATGAGATGATAAGAAGTGGAGTGTTGAACTCCGGAGCCGATGCAAGCAATCTTGCTTATTAAGGTAGATAACTTTTTCCTCATAGAGGAAAAAGATCTTTTAGTTATTTATCCGCATCGGCTTCAGTACCACTTAGATCGAGCGTATGAACATTACCCAGGGCGGACACGTCAGACACATCAGTACAACTTAGATCGAGCGTATGAACTTTACCCAGGGCAGATACGTCGATGACCTTAGTATAACTCAGATCGAGCGTATGAACTCCACCCAGGGCGGACACGTCAGACACCTTAGTATTTCTTAGATTAAGGGTATGAACTCCACCCAAGGCAGATACGTCAGACACATCAGTATCACTTAGATTAAGAGTATGAACGTTACCCAGGGCAAATACGTCGGTGACATTAGTATAACTTAGATAGAGG
>Ga0210137_1000028_pt1 | contig 9008 bp, 9 predicted proteins | sample WestPond_TuleC_D_2_FD_185586 | JGI IMG/M metagenome (GOLD analysis project Ga0210137, IMG submission 185586) | Wetland microbial communities from the San Francisco Bay, California, USA, that impact long-term carbon sequestration -... | ecosystem: Environmental > Aquatic > Marine > Wetlands ... | reverse complement strand
GTTACCACGGCAGCTTACGAAGCACCATTCTGCGCTGAAACAGGGTGGCGCCCAAGCAAATAAACCTCGGTGCTACGGTCGCGCGAAGCCTCCGGTTTGCGAATCAGCACCTGCTCGAACGCCTGCCTCATCTGTGCCCGAAAATCCTCGAATCCCACGCCCTGAAAAACTTTGACGAGAAAAGCGCCCTCCGGTTTCAACCAGTTCAGCGCAAAATCGAGTGCCAACTCGCACAATTCATAATGCCGCGCCTGATCACGCAGCATCACCCCGCTGATGTTGGGGGCCATATCACTCAATACAAGGTCGACACGCCCAGAGTGCAACTTATTTTCCAGCCAGGCCAGCGCCGCAGGATCGGTAAAATCGCCTTCGAGGCTGTCGACCCCTGGCATTGATGCCACCGGTAACAGATCGATCGCCAGTATCCTGCCCTGCCCTTTCATCTTCTGCACCGCCACCTGGCACCAGCTGCCCGGAGCCGCTCCCAGATCCACCACGGTCATCCCTGGACGGAACAGACGGTCGCGCTTGTCGATTTCCAGCAATTTATAGGCGGCGCGCGAAAGGTAGTTGTCCAGCTGCGCCTTCTTGACGTAGTGATCCGTCACGTGCTCGTGCATCCAGGCACTGCCCGATTTGGTTCGCTTGGGTTTCTGCGCCATGTCTACCCGCTCTATCGGCTACAATCCGCGCTCAGTTTAAGGAATCAGCATGAAATCACTCACGCCGGCACAACGGCAATATCTCAAGAGTCTGGCCCATAGCCGCCAGCCTGTGGTCATGATCGGGAACAACGGACTCACCTCTGCGGTACTGAAGGAAATCGACCATGCGCTCAATGCCCATGAACTGATCAAGATCAAGGCAGCCAGCGACGAACCGGACACGCGCCGCGCCTGGCTGGAAGAAATTGCTGCAGCAAGCGGAGCCACTCCGGTGCAGCAGATCGGCAAGGTACTGGTGATTTATCGCGCCGCCGACAAGCCCGTGATCGTCCTGCCGGCCTGATCGTCCGCAGGCGCGGTTTATCGCGCCAACCCCGAGCGCCAGACCAGCAACAGTCCCAGCGCGCTCTGAATCAGATAAAGAATGCTCGAAACGCCGTGCCAGCGCGCGAAACGGTCAGCAAAAACACTCTGCATCACGGCATGCGGCATGGCCTGATCCTTCAGACTTTGCATGATCGGCTGGATACCGAAATGGCCCGCCACGGTCAGCACCAGCATCAGCACCACCGCCCAGAAAAACAGGGTTTTCAGTGCAGCGCCACCATCGCGCGCAATGCGGTAAATCAGCAGATACATCGCCGCAACGATACCTATCCACGCGATCAGCCCGAAGAACTTGCCCGCCAGCATCCCGGCCAATTGCTTGTCGTCCAGGCTGGCAAACAGCACCGGCGCAGCGAGGTAGCCGATTGCCCACATGCCGCCGATCCACAACACCAGCATCACCCCGGCGAAGCCGTCCCAGAAACGCCGCATGATTATTTGTACAAAACGTCCAGCACTTCGTACTGGCGGACCCCGCCGGGTGCCTGCACATCGACGTTGTCGCCGGCATATTTGCCAATCAACGCACGTGCGATCGGAGACGAAACTGAAATCTTGCCGTGCTTGATGTCGGCTTCATCGTCGCCGACGATCTGATAGGTGACGGCTTCGCCGGAATCCGCATCCTCGAGTTCGACCGTGGCACCAAACACGATGCGGCCGTCGGCATCCAGGGTGGTCGGATCGATGATCTGCGCGTTCGACAGCTTGCCTTCCAGTTCGGCAATCCGTCCCTCGATGAAGCCCTGCTTTTCCTTGGCCGCGTCGTACTCGGCGTTTTCCGACAGGTCGCCCTGCGCACGCGCCTCGGCAATCGCCTGGATCACTGCGGGACGCTCGACGCTTTTCAAATGTTGCAACTCGACACGCAGTTTTTCCGCGCCGACTACAGTGAGGGGAAATTTGTTCACGGCCATACCTTGTTGGATCAGTTCAGTCGCTGATGCAGCGACTGCAGGGAATACACTTTGAGTTCATTGCCATGCTGCATGCCCATGCAGGCAGCCCGTGCACCGGCCAGCGTGGTGAAGTACACGACCCGGCGCGCCAGCGCCTCGGCGCGAATGGCGTAGGAATCCTTCACCGCTTTCTTGTCTTCGACCACGTTGACGATGAAGTCGATGTCGCCGTTCTTGATCATGTCGACGATGTGCGGACGGCCTTCCTTGACCTTGTTGACCACCGCCACCGGAATCCCCGCCGACTCGATCGCCTGTGCAGTGCCCCGTGTCGCCACCAGGTTGAAGCCCAGATCGCGCAAGGCCTGCGCCACTTCAACGATGGCGTCACGGTCGCCCGAACGCACGCTGACGAAAGCACGTCCGCCCGGTTTCGGCAGTTCGGAACTTGAGGCCAGCTGCGACTTGACGAAAGCTTCGCCGAAGTTGTCTCCCACGCCCATGACTTCGCCGGTCGATTTCATTTCGGGACCGAGGATGGTGTCGACGCCCGGGAACTTGCGGAAAGGGAAGACCGCTTCCTTGACCGAAAAATACGGCGGAATGATCTCTTTCTCGAACGCCTGCGACTTCAGCGAGATGCCAGCCATCGCGCGCGCGGCGATCTTCGCCAGCGGTGCGCCGATCGCCTTCGAAACGTAGGGCACGGTGCGCGACGCGCGCGGGTTCACTTCGAGCACGTACACGGTATCGCCCTGGATCGCGAACTGCACGTTCATCAGGCCGATCACTTTCAGCGCCTTGGCCATCGCCACCGTCTGCCGGCGCAACTCGTCCTGCACGTCATTCGACAGGCTGTACGGCGGCAGCGAACACGCCGAGTCGCCCGAGTGCACGCCGGCCTGCTCGATGTGCTGCATGATGCCGCCGATCACCACCTGCTCGCCATCCGACAGCGCATCGACGTCGACCTCAATGGCATCATTCAGAAAGCGGTCGAGCAGCACCGGCGATTTGTTCGACACCTTGACCGCTTCGGTCATGTAGCGTCGCAGGTCGGCTTCCTCGCGCACGATTTCCATCGCCCGTCCGCCCAGCACGTAGGACGGACGCACCACCAGCGGATAACCGATCTCCTCGGCCATGCGGATGGCGCTGTCAGGGTTGCGCGCGGTGCGGTTGGGCGGTTGCTTCAGACCCAGATCGTGCAGCATCTGCTGGAAGCGCTCGCGGTCTTCGGCGGCGTCGATCATGTCGGGGCTGGTGCCGATGATCGGCACGCCGTTCCGTTCCAGATCTCGCGCCAGCTTCAGCGGAGTCTGCCCGCCGTATTGCACGATCACGCCCCATGGCTTCTCGATGCGCACGATTTCCAGCACGTCTTCCAGTGTCAGCGGCTCGAAATACAGGCGGTCCGAAGTGTCGTAATCGGTCGACACGGTCTCCGGGTTGCAGTTGACCATGATGGTCTCGAAGCCGTTTTCGCGCAGCGCCAGCGCCGCGTGCACGCAGCAGTAGTCGAACTCGATGCCCTGGCCGATGCGGTTCGGACCGCCGCCCAGCACCATGATTTTCTTCGCGTCGGTCGGATGCGCCTCGCACTCCTCCTCATAGGTCGAATACATGTAGGCGGTTTGCGTGGCAAACTCCGCCGCGCAGGTGTCGACCCGCTTGTAGACCGGATGCAGCGCCAGTTCATTGCGGCGCCCGCGCACGGCATGCTGGTCGGTATTCAGCAGTTTGGCCAGCCGGCGATCGGAGAAGCCGGCGCGCTTCAGCTCGCGCAGCTCATCGCGCCCGAGATCGGCCAGCGCGCGACCGGCCAGCGAGGTTTCCAGTTCGATCAGACCCTGAATCTGGTCGAGGAACCACGGGTCGATTTTCGAAACCGCAAAAATTTCTTCCAGCGTCATGCCAACCCGGAATGCATCGCCGACGTACCAGATGCGCTCGGGGCCGGGCGACATCAACTCGGCTTCGATCTGGTCGCGATCGGTGGTCTTGGGGTCGAAGCCGTCGGCGCCGACTTCCAGTCCGCGCAGCGCTTTCTGCAGCGACTCCTGGAAGCTGCGGCCCATCGCCATCACCTCGCCCACCGATTTCATCTGCGTGGTCAGGCGGTCGTCGGCCTGCGGGAATTTCTCAAAGGCGAAGCGCGGAATCTTGGTCACCACGTAATCGATCGAGGGCTCGAACGAGGCCGGGGTCGCGCCACCGGTGATGTCGTTCTGCAATTCGTCGAGCGTATAGCCGACCGCCAGTTTGGCCGCCACCTTGGCGATCGGGAAGCCGGTTGCCTTCGACGCCAGCGCACTGGACCGCGACACCCGCGGATTCATCTCGATCACCACCATGCGGCCGTCTTCCGGGTTGATGGAGAACTGCACGTTGGAGCCACCGGTGTCGACGCCGATCTCGCGCAGCACGGCGAGGCTGGCGTTGCGCATGATCTGGTATTCCTTGTCGGTCAGCGTCTGCGCCGGCGCAACCGTGATCGAGTCGCCGGTGTGCACACCCATCGGGTCGAAGTTCTCGATCGAGCAGACGATGATGCAGTTGTCCTTGCGGTCGCGCACCACTTCCATCTCGTACTCTTTCCAGCCGAGCAGAGATTCCTCGATCAGCAGTTCGTGCGTCGGCGAGGCTTCGAGTCCGCGCTCGCAGATGGCGATGAATTCATCCTTGTTGTAGGCGATACCGCCGCCCGAACCGCCCATGGTGAACGAGGGCCGGATGATGGTCGGAAAGCCGAGCGCGGCCTGCACCTGCAGGGCTTCTTCCATGCTGTGCGCAATCGACGAGCGTGCCGAGCCCAGGCCCAGCTTGGTCATTGCCACCTTGAACTTTTCACGGTCCTCGGCCTTGTCGATCGCCTCCTTCGACGCACCGATCATCTCGACGCCGTATTTCTCCAGCACCCCGTGCTTGGCCAGATCGAGCGCGCAGTTCAGCGCAGTCTGCCCGCCCATGGTCGGCAGCAGCGCGTCGGGGCGCTCCTTGGCGATGATCTTCTCGACCACCTGCCAGGAAATCGGCTCGATGTAGGTGACGTCGGCCATGTCCGGATCGGTCATGATCGTCGCCGGATTGCTGTTGACGAGGATGACCTTGTAGCCCTCCTCGCGCAGCGCCTTGCACGCCTGCGCGCCGGAATAGTCGAACTCGCACGCCTGCCCGATGACGATGGGGCCGGCGCCGATGATGAGAATGCTTTTGAGGTCGGTACGCTTGGGCATGATCAGTGTGCTGCGGGGTGGTCAGCCATCAGCTGGATAAATCGGTCGAACAGATAGCTCACGTCGTGCGGGCCGGGGCTGGCTTCGGGGTGTCCCTGAAAGCTGAAGGCGGGGGCGTCGGTGCGCGCGATGCCCTGCAGCGAACCATCGAACAGCGAAACGTGGGTGCTGCGCAGGTTGGCAGGCAGAGTCGACGCATCCACCGCAAAGCCGTGGTTCTGGCTGGTGATCGCCACCCGCCCGCTGTCGAGATCCTTGACCGGATGGTTGGCGCCGTGATGGCCGAACTTCATCTTGACGGTCTTGGCGCCCGAGGCGAGTGCCAGCAGCTGGTGCCCGAGGCAGATGCCGAAAGTCGGGATCCTCGCCGCGACCAGTTCGCCGATTGCGCGAATGGCGTAATCGCACGGCTCCGGGTCGCCGGGACCGTTGGAAAGAAAAATGCCGTCCGGCTTCAGCGCCAGCGCATCCGCCGAGGTAGCGGTGGCGGGCAATACCGTCAGACGGCAGCCGCGCTCGGCCAGCATGCGCAGGATGTTGCGCTTGACGCCGTAATCGAAAGCCACCACATGAAAACGCGGCTCGGTCTGCCGGCCATAGCCACGCCCGAGCTTCCACTCGGTTTCGTTCCATTCATACGCCGCCGGCGCGCTCACCACCTTGGCCAGATCCATGCCGGCGAGGCCGGGGAAGGCGCGCGCGGCTTCGAGCGCCTTCGCCTCATCCACCGCGCCTGCCATGATGCAGCCGCTTTGCGCGCCCTTTTCCCGCAGGATGCGGGTCAGCCGCCGCGTATCGATATCGGCGATAGCGACGATGTTCTGGCTTTTCAGGTAATCCGGCAGCGACTGGCTTGCACGGAAGTTGGAATGCAGTCGCGGCACATCGCGCACCACCAGGCCGGCAGCGTGAATACGGTCCGCCTCGACGTCTTCGGTGTTGATGCCGGTATTGCCGATGTGCGGATAGGTCAGCGTCACGATCTGCCGCGAATACGAGGGATCGGTGAGAATTTCCTGGTAGCCGGTCAGCGCGGTGTTGAACACCACTTCGCCGGAAGTGACACCGTCGGCGCCGATGGACAGGCCGCGAAACACCGAACCGTCAGCTAAAACAAGGATGGCGGGCTGGGCACGAGACAAGGAAGACTCCGGAAAGCAGGTGACAAAATTCAGGCGAGCCGCTTGCGCGAACCCGCCTGAACTTGAATGCCGCAATTGTAGCCGATCCTCGGAGCAGCTTCAATGTTTTCCGGGCCGCTGCGCTCCCGGATCAGGGATGCAGATGATCCAGTCCGCCGTCCATGTCGAGTTCGGTCAGCTCGGTGAAGCCCCCGATGCAGGTACCGTCGACAACGATCTGCGGCACGGTGCGCGCGCCGTTGGTCACGACGACAAATTCCTTCATCGCTTCGCGGTCGAGGTCGATACGGACTTCATCGTAGCCAATCCCGCGTTTGTCGAGGAAGGCCTTGGCCTTGACGCAGATGGGGCAGGTGCCGGTACTGTAGACCTTGACGGCATTCATGGTGTGTTCCTGATTCGATCCGGATAATTCTAAGTTCAGCTACTTCAAACTTAAAACGTCGCGCATGTCATACAGACCTGGCGGACGCCCTTGCAGCCATTTCGCGGCGCGCAGCGCACCCTGCGCAAAGGTGGCGCGGCTGCTGGCCTTGTGGGTGAGTTCGATGCGCTCGCCGATGCCGGCGAACAGGAGGGTGTGATCGCCGACGATGTCGCCGCCGCGAACGGTGGCAAAGCCGATGGTTTTGGGATCGCGCTCGCCAGTGACGCCCTCGCGTCCGTAGACGGCGCAGCGGGCGAGATCGCGATCGATGGCACGCGCCACCGCCTGTCCCAGGCCCAGCGCGGTACCCGATGGCGCATCGACCTTGTGACGGTGATGCGCTTCGATGATCTCGATGTCGTAGTCATCCTGCAGTACCTGGGCGGCGAGTTCGGCCAGCTTCATCAGAAGGTTCACCCCCACGCTCATGTTGGGTGCAAATACGAGCGGGATCCGCTGCGCGGCCGCCGCAATGCGCGCCTTGCCGGCGTCATCGAAGCCGGTGGTGCCGATCACCAGCGGCACGCTGGCCGCCACACAGGCGTCGAGGTAGCCGAAGGTGGCTTCGGGTCGGGTAAAGTCGATCAATGCCTGCGCGCCTTGCAGGGCTGCGGCCGGCTGGTCGGTCACCTTCACCCCGCTGGCCGCTCCCCAGGCAGCGCCCGCATCCTGCCCCACCAGGGGGCTGCCGGGGCGGTCCAGCGCGGCGTACAGCGCACAGTCCGTATCGGCCGCCACGGCTTCGAGCAGCGCGCGTCCCATGCGGCCGGACACGCCGGCAAGGGCGATCTGCACGCTCATGGCTTGGCCTTGTGCAGGACCGACACCACTTTCTCGTCGACGATCAGCCAGCGGCCATCGCGTTCGGTCATGCGCAGCTGCTTGACGACCTTATCGCGATAGTTGTCGGACCGATAGAACTGGTTGAAGGTCACCTTAACGGTGCCGTCGTCGGCGCGGTCGACCGATAGCGACTCGATCCTGACATCAATATTCTTGGCGACCTCAAGCAACATGCGCCGGCGCTTGACCCAGTCGGCATGGCTGCCGCCGTCCTGCGGGATGAAATCAGCATCGTAAGCCGCGATGTAGGCCTCGTCGTCACGCCGTGCCCAGGCACTCGCCCAGGCGTTCACGGCTTTCAGCACGGCATCCTCGTTCACCGCCGCAACCGCGACTGGAGCGGGCTCAGGAAATGACGGCATGACATCGGGCTTGATTTGCTCGACGTCGGTTTCAGGCTGCAGGCTCAACTCGGCAGCAGGATGGGGATCCTTGTAGGGCGCCGCACCCTTCGGACTGGGCAGCGGCTGCACGACGCTGGTTGCGGCAGACACCGTCCGGTTCGGCGGAGTCGTGGAGGTTTTCGCCGAAGCAGCCGGCGCAGCGGCTGGGACCGCAGCCGGAACCGCTGTCGCAGCTTTAGTCGGCGCCGCGGTCGGGACTTTAGCTGCTTCAGCGGTCGGCGCTTTAGCCGGCGCAGCGGTGGCGGCGGCAACCGGGAGAGCTTTGACCGCCGCAGGTTCAGACTTTGCAGCAGGGGCGGCAGCGGGTTCGGCCTGGGGCACCGGCTTCTGATTCGCGTCCGGCGCAGCCGGCGTGGCAGCCTGCGGCTCGGGCCTGGCCGCAGGGGTGGGCGCAGGCGCTTGTGCCGCCGATTCGGCCGCTGGCATATCCCCCTCGATGCGGACCAGGGTTTCGCCATCGAAGAACAACGAGATGCGCCTTTGCTCGGACAGTTTGCCCGCCTTGTAATACACGTACACGTAATCCCAGCGGTCGTTATGGAAGGGATCGACCAACAGCGGCGTCCCGAGCAGGAAACGCACTTGCGAACGATTGAGGCCGAGCTTCAGGCGCGCAACGTTCTCCTGATCGAGTGCATTGCCCTGCTGGACGTCGATGCGGTGGGGGCCGAACCTGAAGCTGGAACATCCGGCGAGAAGGCTCAAAATCAGGGCAGAAATCAGGAAGCGACGCATGGCCAATAAACCGGAAGGGTTTGGGCGGTTGGAAAAAAACGTATCATAACGTATTCGCGTTCCCATTCTGGAGCCACCATTGAGCAATCCCTCCGATCTCAAAAACATCGGTCTCAAGGCCACGCTGCCGCGTCTGAAAATTCTCGATTTGTTCGAGCAGAGCGACAAGCGCCACATGACCGCCGAGGAGGTATACCGGCTGCTGATCGACGAAGGCCAGGATATCGGCCTGGCCACGGTCTACCGCGTGCTGACCCAGTTCGAGCA
>Ga0210137_1000026_pt1 | contig 9520 bp, 8 predicted proteins | sample WestPond_TuleC_D_2_FD_185586 | JGI IMG/M metagenome (GOLD analysis project Ga0210137, IMG submission 185586) | Wetland microbial communities from the San Francisco Bay, California, USA, that impact long-term carbon sequestration -... | ecosystem: Environmental > Aquatic > Marine > Wetlands ... | reverse complement strand
ATTGAGTTCAACTAGTGAAGCACTACTCACCTGTACATCATAAGTTTATATATCATTTTTTTCTAAGGTGATATCCGTTGACCTCAGTCGAAAGTTTATGGTAGACAAACTTTAGCATAGCTAAAGTTTCAGTATCAAAGGCATACAAAATGCTAAACATATTTAGCGCACATTTCAATTCCTTTATTTTCGTACATACATAGATGCCAGTCGCATAGATTTTTAGCATAGGTCGCATGATGTTTCGAATCTTCTATACAACCAAGCTCAAGACATTTTTTTAGATCACATCTAAAATGACAGGCTACCACTAGATCATACATTCTATCCTTACCCACAGGAAAATTATGATTTGTCTTGTGAAAATAATTCATCATAGATTCTACATCCTCGCTACTTCCATATCTACACAATTCAAGTTCAAATTGGTTTTGTTTGACATCCATCTTTTGCATCTCATCATCTGTAATTTTATACATCCCCCTATAAGATAATACCTGTTTGATCTGTATCTCTGCTATGTGTAGTAAAAAATTTTTTCGATGGGTCTTCATGGATATGGCATGTATATAGTTGTGATTACGCCCAGAAAGAGACGACCCGCTTTTAGTGGAATCGACACTTCGTTTCGACGATTGAGCAAAGTACATAGATAGTAATATTATAAAGCATACCAAAAAACACATAAAATATTTTACACTCGCACGACAAAGACCAGGCCCGGGGGTAGTACTACTTCGAGACATAGCCATATTCGGGACGCGACAACCCATTAGGGCCGTGACTATAATGTCGATTTTTCGATATTACTAGTGTGTCTTAGTATCTTAAATTCATACTTTGAAGGTTCGAGGTCGGTCATATTAATAATATCGGTATCCAATCCGTATCTTATTCTGCATATATCATAAGCTACACCACCACATTCATCGCACATACTCCTTATATAGGTGCCGCTACTAACACAAGCTTCAACGTCCAATACATTAAAAACTTTATTAGCTAACAAGCATCCCCAAGATTCTATTATTTCATCATATCGAAAAGAGTGTTTTGGCGAGATTAATCTTCTTCTTTTTTGTAATTTTTTGATAATGTTGTCTATAGTTTTAATTCTTGAAGATGAAGATACATTTATATATCTAATATCTATATCACGAGATTGAATATATAAAACTGATGACGACAGAGATAACAACCCTGTATTATCTTTTCCTCTATTCGTAGCATTTGCTATATTTTTGGAAGAATATAAGGGTATAGCTTGAGATTTACGAGATACATATCTTAGTAGCGAATCGAAGCAAAGTTTCGAGTCCGCTAAAGATGGGTCTAGGGTAGGTGTTTTCACTACCCCTAAAATATCTCCAGTGTCCGTCTGCACACCACATATGAATTTGAACCTATAAGTTTTATAATGCGGTTGTATATCTATAACATTGATTTTAGGATTGATGATAAGAGGCATAAGTCCATAAGCTATAGGATCAAGCCTACCTACAAAGGCTATAGGTGTATCATCATCGGTATTGGTATCTTTTTTGTAACGCATGACACATTCAAATGGTGTCATACCTACAGGTTTATTTACCCATACCACGGCGCCATCCATTAAATAGATGGATCGATGCTAACACCTTCTTCATATATTTTTAATCAACCCGACTCCATTTTTTTCGGCGTGACATAGTCAGACTATAGTTAATTAGGCACTATATATCTTAAGCCAACTTCCATAAGAAGCACTCCGACCGTCAGTCGGAAGTCAACTTGACACTTTCTATAGCTCCGAAACCTTTCACCGTGCCATCTCGAAATACAAATATTATTCCAGGGTAGATAAATTGGGGGCGCATAAATTTAAAAGTGATGATAGCCCTATCTCCAGTTCTTACTACCCCTGGGTCAGGCCCTGGAATATTACTGTTAGCCGATATATCAGGTTTTTTAATATCAACTACTATGGAAGGTGACATTACTGGTCCGGCGTGTATGACGGTCTGATAACCTACCTTGAATGTAAGGGAGTGGGTGTCAAACACATAAGACTCACCAGTCATCTCGGTGACCATAATAGTTGAATCACATAACACCCTACCAGATCTCAACAACCCCTTCTTTACAGGTGTGCGAGCATCAGTAGATACTATAGCAAAACATCCACTCTCATAACTATCAAGAAATTCAACATCCTCCCTATGAGCAGAGTGAATAGATTTAATGCGTACTGGTAGGTAACCTATGCCTTTGATAGGACCCAAGTTTAATGTATCACCTCGGTGAATTTTATAAGGACCATTGACACCAAAGACTATATGACCAACCCCCTTTATATGATAGTTCTTATAGATGGTAAAAATCTTGGTGATGTGATGATCGGTGATAAATTTTTCAAAGGCGGTCCTCCATCGAGGTAGAGGTTTTAGGGTACTTGATAATTTTTTGAATAGGTCGATACCATCACCTCTAACATTTGATATCTTCATCATAGGTATGATGGCTGTAGGGTTGGTTTGGAAGAGGTCGATGCATGTATCAAAATTAGCAGCCGGGTCGACTAGGTACATCTTTTTGTTCATCTTTTTGGAGGTGGAGGACACCATAGATTTGATAGCTGCTACGGTATGCTTAATAACATCATCAGGAGTAATATCAACCTTGGTCACCCCTATGATAACGGGGATGGCTAAGGTGTAGCATAGCCTAAAATGCTCAAGGGTGGTGGTCGTTACACCTCTATTGGCGGCCACCAATAAGATGACATAGTCTGGATCATATAGAGTCATACCTTGTACCATGGTGTTTGAATATTTGATATGGCCCGCTAGGTCTATAAATCTAATGTTAGTATTTGGACCAATTTCGCTGCCCAAAGACGGGGACGCCATACAGGTATTGATCGATGATGTACATCCAGTCTCTTTCTCATGGAGATGTGATAGCACCTCCAGGCGGGCCGACCCTCGCCCGTTATCCAACTTACCGGAACACATCACACCTATAAAGGTAGACTTGCACGCATCGACATCACCAACGACGGCGATGTTAATCATCTACTTTATTAGATAAAGTAGTCCGTTATAGTAAGACCCTATTATTGTTGCAATAATGATGCTCACGTATATCGATTTTTCACCAAGGTGAAAAATATTGGAAGACATGTCTTTAGTGGACTCCGACCTATGGTTGGAAGATAGTTATACTTTTACACCACCGCCAAATAGATTAATGTATCCGTCAGACACCACCCCGCCCGACTTATATACCTTCATCCATAGTTCAAGTACATCTTCGTCATCCATTGCAAACTGGTCAAACCTCTTCTCTCCTTTAGAGGTGTATACTACCGGTGATACCATCCACCCAGTATAAGGGTCCATATTTTTTCTTTCATTGCCACAACATGAACATTTGGTATCTCTCTTGTACTTTCTAAACTCAAGTTGAGCACATTCCTTAGCGTTTAGATCATACCATTCAGCTGGCAGCTTTGGCACCACTGGAAAAGGTTCACCAACTGGCACGGCACAATAAATGTAGTTTTCCTCGCAGAGAGGACCCGCGTTGTCAATGGTAGTCATATAACCTCAGGTTATTACACTTATATCACTTACTTGTGAACGGTGGTATATCACCCATACCTAACATAACATTTCAATTTCCATAGTTTATGTTTTTACTCATAATCCCTTATAGATACCCCCCTAGGAAATCTAGGTACCCCTTCATACGTAAGTACCTGGTATCTGACGGTCAGTAACTTACCTATATACTCATCTTTATTATCATACATGTCTTGACGTTGCTCACGGGTACCCATGGGTTTGACTGTAAATGTCTTGAGCTCAGCATCATCGGTCATGGGTGATATAGTGGTCTTCTCACATACCCATGTAAAGTACTCTCTGTCGACACCTTCATCACATACAGCATCGACTATAGAGTATTCCTCGTCTATGAAATTTTTGTACTTTCGCATGTACAGCGATTTTCGGTGTGGTTCATAGGTAAGGTCTGCAGATCGGATAACCACCCCCTCATATCCCCTGTCGGCCACCTCGTCATGGTAGTCATATATCTCTTCAGGGTAGTAGATGACTTTAGTCTCCACCATCTTGATATGGTCGGTACCTCCCGATGCGAAAAGTTCTTTCAAAATTTCAAACCTTTCATCTTGACTAAGTTCGCTGGTAGGGTCCGCTATGTCGAATACATATAGCGACAGTTGCGCTTCTAGTGGATGGGGGTCGTTGCGTTTGGGTCGGACGGCACCACTAATGACATCGAACTTTTGTTCAACTGGTAGCTCGCTACCCTCGTCACCGTAGATGACATTAGCATATACCTCTCCATCTAAAATCATATCTTCGTGACCATCCAAAAATTCCAGTACCTCTTGACGAATGTGTTTCAACCATACGAACTGCTTACCATTACGACTAAGTAGGACCACTCGTGATCCACCTTCATCGTCTTTAACGATCATAGCGAGACATCGAATGCCATCAAGCTTAGGTTGAATATAGACACCATTATCAAAGTCAAACTTGGAGGTACATTTATCTTCTTCGGTCCATTTTTCACACTGCATGGTTCGAATGGTATTTTCATATCCTTTGAGGGTACCATTATCATCGGTAACTTTAATACTCTTAGACTTACCCTTTTTGGCTTTAGCTTTAGGTTTGGATTCCGCCTCCCTAAAGATTAGATCCACGTTAACATTAACCCCTCCTTGACTATTTTTAACCTTTAGAGCCTTCTTAGCCAAAGCGATCCCTTCTTTCGATTTGGGCCTATACTCTTTATCAAGTTGTTTGACCCAATCACGTTCAGCCTCCCTCATGGCCTGTTCATGGGCGGTAGTAGAATTTTTCTTACCCTCATTCACACCTTTGTATACCCTAGATGATGGTGACAGCACCCCGCCAACCTCACCATAGCTTTTATAGACGATGTTTTTGACTACCCATGTCTTCCATATCCTCTCTTTACCCTTCTTATCCACACCATAGAGAGCCGGTAGGATGTAGCTATCGGTATCTTCCGACTCGACAGATACTTCGGAGTCTACCACAAAATTCAACGTGGTCTGATAACCGTCTTCTATAGGTCCATAGATATCTATAGTGTCACCATAGTCGTGGATGATATAGTCTGATTCAAGGTCGATGTCGACGACATCGACGACCCAACCTTTATCTTCAATCACCTCGTGTAAGGTGGAACGATATACAGTCATAAATTATGACTAGCCTGTCAAGTGACTATAGTAACACCAGCGCTATACATATTTCATTTTCTTCAAAGTCGAATAAAGTATACATTTGGCCCAAACTACCTAAAAAATAATGTCATCTAATACTAGTGTTACTGGTGCTAACTTTGAATAGTAACTTATATGGATAGATTGTCTGACATCCCTGTTAAGAATACATCTATTACCCCAGAAGAGTCGAAACTTTTGGAGACTTTTTTTGGAGATGCTTCTTCCTCTAATGGCGGGGGTAACTCATCAAGCCATATGGATGAGGAAAAGATATCATGGAGACGCACATTCAAGATATCTCTATATTCAGGCATAGTTTTTGCAGCTCTAGCCAATCCGTGGATAAATGTATTGCTAGCTAGGTTTCCATATATCACAGGCAATCCTATTATGATCTTCGTATTGAAGATATTCTTGTTCATCCTCATAACGATGATGGTTATTAAATTTGTAATGTAAAAGGTTAATAGGTTATTTTATTAACCTTTCTCTTTCGACATTCGACACATCTGTACCTTAACTTGTCATGAGGACATCTATTACACTCCACACAATTTCGCTTTAGTCTTCTATGTGGACAACCGCTACACTTAACACAATTATTTTTCACCTTTTTATGAGGACAGGGAGCGCACTTGATACATTTGTACCTCAACTTGTCATGGGGACACCCGCTACATTCAACACAACTCCTCTTCAACATATCATGAGGGCATCCATCGCATATCTTACAGTTATGTTTCACCTTTTTATGAGGGCATCCATTACACTCGGTGCAATTATATTTCACCTTGTGGTGGGGACACCCGTTACATTCAATGCAATTATATTTTGACTTTTTATGTGGACACGAAAAACGTTCTTCCGAGCGTAGCTCGGAGTCCACTAAAGACGACTTTCGTAAAAAGCACTCCGACCATAGGTCGGAAGTTGGATCTCCCAAACGCAACTCGGAGTCTACCTTTGGTAGAGCATCTGAAGGTAGTGAGATTTCTAATATTATAGCATCGATGGGAGTATCCCCCAAAGATATGGTTAAATCTTCTACATCTGCGAGTATAGCTAGTAGTACTCCCCCGGCCGGGGCGGGCAATTTGGACCTATGACTTTCTGTAGACATATCGATTTCGAGTATTCTGCTCATCACCGACATACATGTTTTCGTCGGCGAATAAGTTGTTCTTTCAACTCAAGTCAATATCAGTTTTCAATATTTCACTACACAAATCTACCTGGGGTAGATTAATAACCAAAGGTTATATGAAATATTATCTAATATAAATCTATAAAGTTCGCATTCGAATCTATAAAGTTCGCATTCGAATCTATAAAGTTCGAATGTGTCTCCATCTCTTCTTACCGTGTGATGTCATCGCGTTGGGGTATTTAGATTTAAGGTACTCGATCATGTCATACCACTTCTGTTCATGTTCACCCTGCTTGGTGGGTGTCTTTAGGCAGAAAAAGTCATCCTTCTTACAAGGGTAATCTAGTAGTTGGAGCAACTTGTAGAGTTTCCAATTGACATTCAAAGAATTTAATCTATCATCGTCCTTTACTTCTTGGTAAGCGTCTTCCAATTGGTCATGCATCTCCAATAATTCATTTCTACAGTCTGTGATATCAGGGGGGTTCTTATTTGTTATCAAAAAGTATATAAGGTTGATATCAGCATAGTAATCGCTAAGTTTCTTCTCCGTCAAAAACATGTATATGTGATCCTTGGTGGCGGTATCCGGTGTTAGGTTGTGAAAGTGCACCTCTTTCTTAAGTATATCTATGATGGTTATGCTAATGTCGGTGTTCTGCTTACCCTCGAACCTATTCATAGCCTCTATAAAATGACCTCTGCATGTATAGGTATACCTTGATGACATGTTGACCCTCTCCGAATCCTTAAAGGTCGGTGCATCATCAAGTTGCTCTACTATATTACCACACTTGCACATTAAGAATGACTCCTCAGAATCTACCGGAGTGAGGTCGGAACTATGACAGGCGGGACAGACAGGTTTATGAACTTTTTGTTTATAATTTTCAAGATTGATATATTCCTTTGCTATACGTATATATTCTACAATTATAGAGTTGCGACGATGGACCTTATCGTTATCTATATGAACTTTTGTTTTGATAAAAGAGGTTGTTTGGGTAGTGTCTGTAAGAGATTTATACGCATCTACCAATTCTAATGTGCGTGATAGATATAGAGATAGTTCGAACCCACCCTCTATATCTTCAACTTTTTTACGATATGTCTCCAACTCGGTCTTTGCCATCATCCTATCCAGAGCATCTGGTGAATTGTTAAGTATCCACGATAGTTCACCTATATGTTTGTACATTCTCGGAAGAGAAGTAATCTTACATCGTAGATTTTTGATAATCTGTTCATCGATATAGACTATATCACACCTATCCATCTCAATGTTGATATCGTTCTTTTTGGTATCAGTCTCTTGGGTATACCTATCTTTTGTCGCGGACACGGACTTGGTAGTAATCTTCCTAGGAGCTAATACTTTGATAAAACTTCCGTCGGTAGATTTTTTAGATATAGGTTTCTTAGCGGTGTGTGATTTTGGAGCAGGGAAGACACCTCGGGTATGTTGAAAAAAGGTAGCCATCCGAGGTACGAGGTAAGTTCCGAGGTACGAGGTAACGCAGTGAAGTAGGTACGAAGTAGCGTAGCGAGGTAGTGAGCACCACTTACTAGAATATTTGGATATCCACTACGTTATATACAACTGATCTTTAATGCTATTACTAGTGTCAGCAAAAATGTCTTGATTCTTATCTTCGAATAAGAACTACTGCCTGTCGAAGCATCGCTAATAAAGGTTGATAGATCTGCATTCTGTCGCATCAGTTACACACTCTATAGCATCTGATAGGTAGTCTACCCATGTACGAATAATAGTATCACCACCTTCATCTACGTCGGTGTATGCTTGATCGTAATATACATCGGTCTGTAGTACTCTTATAAGGTGGATACCTCGTGACTTGATATATTCTTCCTTGTATCTATCACGTATCTGAACTACCTCTGGCAATTCCCAGTTATGAATTTGAGTAAAATGTTGAGGACCATCAACCTCGATAATAAGATTAAGGTCGGGTATATAAAAATCAAAAAAGAGTGGTCGATTAGTCTCTGGATTGCGACACTCTAGGTCACCTAAGGCGGTGTTACCTATAAATTTATATTGGGTGTATATCTTTAGGTCGGGATATATAAGTTGAAGATGATTTAGTAATTTGGTCTCAGTCTTCTTTTTGCACATACCACACCATTGCGATAGCGAAGTTATCTTATTTGGTGATGTGGTAAATTTATGACTTGAGTCGACATCACATATAAAGTGCAGTTTGGTGTGAGAGTTTATGAATATAGTTCGTGAATCGACCTCGTAATCAGGGTCAAGATGTTGAGCTCTATCTGATACTGCAAAAGATTTATCGAAACATTGCTCACATTCCAGATCATCACATAATTTCCCTCCTGATGTAGAACAATATGGACACCAAGAATCATTGGTCAAAATATTTGTTAATGAACTTTCAAATGTATGACCACATTCACACCAAAACCAATATTTCTTAGCTGTATATTTACGCACATCATAAGGTGTCACTATGTTGTCTTCACACCACCACCCCGATCTATAGTGAGATGCAAAAGAATTATTATAACAGAACTCACACCATTCCGAATCATCTTTGGGTAAGCCACCATTCTCACATAATAGATCACCATTACAATACGAACATGGCCATGCAACATCATTCTTCGACATACGGTATAGATTAGTTTCAAAATTATGATTACATTCTGTACAATAAAATGTGTATTTGGTATGTGAACTCTTAAATATAGTCAATGGATCTACATCATCAACCATATAATCTGCAGGTCTACCCCATATTTTCTTTACAGATGCAAACGATTTGTAGTAGCACATATCACAATAATCTATTGCGGTATCTCGCACGGACAGAGACCCGCGAGATCTAGACCCTTTACCACACAATCTTTTTCTTCCCAAATAAGGACACCAATTCCCTCTACTGGAACAATCTGTAAGTCTTAATTCAAACGGATGATTTTCTATATATTCAAACCAAAATTTCTTATTTACACTTTTGGAAATCAAGAGAGGATTTTTATTTAAATTCAAATCATATCTCCAATAATCTAAGGGCTTTATACTGCCATCTTTACCATCTACATTATCAATATTTTTAATC
>Ga0210137_1000025_pt1 | contig 9646 bp, 14 predicted proteins | sample WestPond_TuleC_D_2_FD_185586 | JGI IMG/M metagenome (GOLD analysis project Ga0210137, IMG submission 185586) | Wetland microbial communities from the San Francisco Bay, California, USA, that impact long-term carbon sequestration -... | ecosystem: Environmental > Aquatic > Marine > Wetlands ... | reverse complement strand
TCCGGACCCGGTGTCGGACGCCTACCCGGACGCCGTGCCGGACGCCGGCAGTACGGAAAGCGCCGCCAGCACCGGCGCCGAGGCGTTCACCGCGATACCCCGCGGCAGGCCCGGCGTCAGCTCTTCTGCCCGGCCGGTGTGGGCCCGGGTGAGCGCGACCGAGACCGTGATCACCACAATGACGACGGCCACGGCAGCTCCCCGGCGGGTCACCCGCAGGGTCCGGGGACGCCGCGTGCGTGGCCTCAGGGCCCGCGGCTGGCTCGTTGGCAGGTCGCCCGGGATGAAGACGTCGCCGAGCTGCACGGGCCGCCTGCGCCTGCTCTGCTGGCCGTTCATCCGAAAGTGCCTGAGAAACCCCTGGCTTCAGCCATGGGGAGGTAAAGGCGCGGTCTACGCATTGCGCTGGTCCTCGACATACCGCTCGACAACCTCCAGGGTCGCGCCGCCGACCGTGGCCACGAAGTAGCTGTTGGTCCACAGGGTGGGGATCCGGGTGCGTAGGGACGGGAACTCTTGGCGCAGTAGTCGGGAGGAACGGCCCTTGACGGTCTTGACGAGACGGTGGATGCCGTACTGCGGATCGCAGGTGACGAGCAGGTGCACATGGTCGGGCATCGTCTCCAGCTCCACGATCGGGGCGTCCTTCTCCGCACACACCTCCCGGATGATCTCCTTGAGCCGGACATCGACCGGCCCGGTGATGACCGGTCGCCGGTACTTCGGACACCAGACCACGTGGAAGGTGCACCGGTACACGACGTTGTTGTTCGACCTGACCTCATCCATGCCGACAGCATACCGCGCGATGCTGTATGCTGTTGTTCGTGGAGGAGACAGTGCGGTACACGTACCGCCTGAGGCCCGGGGCCCAGGCGGAGACCGCGCTGCTCGCCGAATGGGGACGCTGCCGGTGGCTCTGGAACGAAGCCGTCCACCAGCAGAAGTCGGGTCGTAAGCCGACGTTCTGCAAACTGTCGAAGATGCTCACCGAAGCCCGCGGCAAGCACTCGTGGCTGCGGGACGGGTCGCAGGTAGTCCAGCAGCAGACGCTCCGCACCTACGCGACGGCCCTCGACCGGTCGTTCAAGGTGAAGGGCTGCGGGAAGCCGAAGCTCAAGAAGCTGCACAAGACGTTCCCGTCGCTGGAGTACACGACCCGCGGATTCCGCATCCGAGAGGGACGACTGTGCCTGCCCGGTGGCGTCACCATTCCGGTCGTGTGGTCCCGGGATCTGCCGTCGGCCCCGTCGTCCGTCCGCGTCTACCGGGACTCCCTCGGCCACTGGTATGCCTCGTTCGTGGTCCGCCGTGACGTCGAGGCCGCGCCGCCCGCTGAGGGCCGGATCGGCATCGACTGGGGTGTGAAGACGACCGCCACCACCACGGACCCCGCCTATGACCTGCCCTACGGGGGTCACCGGAAGCGCTGCGCCGCCGAACTCGCGAAGGCGCAGCGGAAGATGGCCCGCAGGCGCAGGCCACGCGGGCGCGCCCAGTCGAAGGGCTACCAGCGGGCGAAGCGAGAGGCGGCGAAGGTCTACAAGAAGGCCACCCGCCAGACCCGCCACGACGCTCTCCAGTGGGCCGATCGGGTCGTCCGTGACCATGACCTGATCGCCGTGGAGGACTTCAGACCGAAGTTCCTCGCCAAGTCCACCATGGCCCGCAAGGCCGCGGACGCGGCGATCGGCGGCGTCAAGCGAACCTTGATCGAACGTGGCGCGCGGGCGGGCCGGAAGGTGGTGCTGGTACCGCCCGCCTACACCACCATGACCTGCTCTGAGTGCGACGCAAGAGCCAAACGTCGACTCGGGCTGGCCGAACGAACCTTCGTGTGTGAATCCTGCGGAGTGATCCTCGGGAGAGACGAGAACGCGGCGAGGGTGATCCTCGCCCAGGCAGAACGAGGCCTGGCCAGTGATGACGTCGTAAGCCATCGTGCCGCCGCTCCTTCCGGGAGTGTCGGTGCGGTGCGGACTGAGCTGGAAATCCCCCGGCTTTAGCCGTGGGGAACCGTTAAGGGTCCTCCCGCGTGGTGGTCGAGTAGTCCACCCACTGTAGTACACGGGGGTTGAGTAGTTCGGGCCCGCCGGCTGGCCGGAACGAGACTTGCCTCTCGACTGCTCACCGGCCGCCGGGCCCGCCCCTCACCCCTCGCTGGCAGGGCAGGTGCGACGTCACCCTCAGTAGCCATTGGACGATGCGGGCCTACTAGCGCCTACCAGGTGGTTCCCGAAACCGTCCGGAACCCGCGTTCCCGCAGCGTATAGAGATATACCCGGCCCATTTCAATGCGCCGCCGGACGGTTTCGGGAACCACCTGGTGGAGATCAACTGGACGACTTGCCGGTCACTCTGCGTGTTGATAGCGCGAGCGCCGCGAGCGCCGCCGGTGCCCACTGCCACCACGGGGGATCCGCGTAGGACATCCATAGGCCGATAGGGCAGCCCGCCACCATCCCGACGGGCATCAGGCGGTCGAAGTCCATCCGGCGCCGGTACCAGCGTCCGGGCGTCCGGCGGCGTCTGCGGCTACGTCCGGACGCCGGTCGGGAAGCCGCCGGACGTCCGGACGTAGCCGGGGCGGGGGCGGACGCGGCGGGCCCTGCCGCGTCCGGGGTGGCCTCGGGCGGCGTCCGGACGTCCGGACGTCCGGGCGCCCACGCCGGGATGGCGACCGGCTCGCGTCCGGCCGCTTCGATCGCCGCGTCGAGGCCCGCCCCGGCCACCGGCGCGGCCGGTGCGGGCTCGCTCTCAGGCTCGAACTCGACTGGCCCTTCACGGTGCTCGCGCGGGGCGGGCGGCATCGGGTGCCCGGGTGGCGGCAGCCTCGGCGGGCGCCGGGCCCGCCGGGGAGGCGGCGGCAACCACACGGCCACCTCGGTGAGAGCGGGGGCCGAGCAGTGAGAGCAGCCGCTCTCACCCGCTCTCACCGGACCGAGCAGCGTGAGAGCGGCCCGGTCGCATCGCTCGCACTGCGCCAGCCCGTAGAACACCCGAGTGAGAGCATCCTCGATCTTGGGCGGCTGAGACCCGCTCGCATCCCGGCCGATGAGCACGACCTGCCCGGTGTCCTGCGCGAGCAGGCACGGCTTGTGCAGCCTCTCGCCGTGGGCGCCCTTGACCTCCAGCCACCCGAGACCGGGCAGCCGGAAGTCGGGCCAGTAGGTCTCGCCGTTGCTCAGCACGACGGCCTGCGGCTCGTAGTCGAAGGGCACGCCGTGCTCGGTCAGGTTGACCGCGTAGGACGCTTCGAGGCGGGAGCGGTACCAGGTGCCCTGGTAGTACGTCGGAATCGGCTTAGGCGGCGTCATCCCCGCTCGCCTCGCTCTCGGGTCGCAGGGCCGCTGCGACCCGGCGGACGGTCGCAACGCTCGCGCTGGTCGCAGCGGCCACCTCAGCGGCCCGCTCGCGTGAGAGCGGGCCGGTGAGACCGCGCTCACGCAGGTGCGACCGGACGCGCTCGCTCGCACTCGCGGTGCGACCGCCCTCACCGGCCGGTCGCACCGGAGTGAGAGCGGCCGTCCGGCGGGGCTCTGCGACCGGTGAGACCGGCTCGCTCTCAGGTGCGACCGGTGAGACCGGCTCGCTCTCAGGTGCGACCGGTGAGACTGGCTCGCTCTCACCGGCTGAGACCGGTGAGACCGGCTCGCTCTCACCGGCTGAGACCAGGTGCCATAGCCGGGCCGCCGCACCGAGCACGAGCACCGGCAGGGAGCTGACGAACATCACCACGGCGGGCGGGGCGGTCGTCGCTCCGGTCGCGGTCAGCAGGTGCGAGGCGACCTGCCCGAGCACGCCGAGCACCAGTGCCGCCGTGGCGGACGCGGCGGCGAACCGGCGGGCGCGCCCGGGGGTGGCCGGGTTCGTCCACGCCCCGATGGCGACGGCGGCGAACGCCTCGACGCCGAGCGGCAGCGTGATCGCCGCATTGATCGTCAGGGTGCTGATGCCCGGCAGGGGCTCGACCGGGCCGAAGCCGGTCAGCTCGCCGAGCCGGACCCACCCCGACCACACGGCGACACCGGCCGATCCAGAGATCAGCCACAGCGCATAGGGACGGCGCTTCATGATCGGTTCCTCCCTCAGCTCGCCAGCGCGGCGGGGATGGCCGGGACCGGGGGGATGCCCCACAGCTCACCCGCCCTAGTGGTGCGGCGGGTGAGCAGGCCATCGGCGGTCAGGTGCGCCAGGGCACCGAGGGCGGTCGAGTGGTCGACCCGGTACCCCCGCTGGCCGGACAGGACGGCCACGGCGGCACCGAGGGTGAACCACGGCGACCGGGCGGGCCGGGACTCCGCGAAGTCCAGCAGCGCGCTGGCGTCCGGGCTCAGGCTCCCCGCCGCCATCCACCGGTCAGGCTCCCCGCGGCTGGAGTGCGGGTGCCGGGTGAGCAGGCCAGCCGCCACCAGGGCGCACAGGGTGCGCGTGACGGTGCCCCGGCACGGCCTGCGGCCGAGCTCACCGGCCAGGACCGAGGCCGCCCGACCGGTAGTGAACCACGGGCTCGCCTCGGCCTCGGCCACCTGCCGCGCGTAGTCGACGACGGCACCGCGAGCCGTTGGGGTGACGTGGCGGCCGCTCATCCCGACCACCCGTTGAGCCGGGCGACGCTGATCACGATCCCTGCCAGCGCGGCCACGCACGAGACCGAGGTCGCGACGAGGGCGACCCTCCACCCGGCGGTCACCGCAGGCCCCGGCGGACGAGCCGCAGGTGCGTCTGTGCACTGGCGAAGGCGTCGGCGGGCGTCGGGCCGGTGAAGGCGTGCGTCGTCCAGTCCTCGAACTGCGGGCGCATCGCCTGGTCGGCGAGCTGCGGGGCGTCGATCCATCCGAACGCCTCGGGCTCGGGGGTGCCGAACAGCAGGCTCCGGTCGTCCGGCAGCGTCACGTAGGCCACCCACGGCATCCGCGGCACGTGGGAGTAGTCCGGGATGCGGGTGGGCGCGTCGTCCGGCCAGTCCGGGAGCATCCGGAACAGCAGGCTCTGCGTGTCGTCCTCGAATGCGCGGTCGGTGGCGTTGTCGATGTGGGGTGTCATACTCACGGGGGTGCCTCTTTCATAGGAGTGGAGATCGCACCTTCGACGGCCCGGCGTTCACGCGCCGGGCTGTCCTGCGTTTCCAGGGCCGGGGGCGGGCGGGACGGGGATCCCGCGTGCGGCGCACCATTCCCGGGTCGTGGCTACCGGGAAGCGCCACTGCTCGCCGACCCGGTAGCCGGGAGGGGCGACGCCTCTGCGGACCCACGCGCGGACCGTGGAACGGGCCACGTCGAGCAGCTCGGCGAGCTCGGGCCCGGTGAGGTAGTCGCGTCCCTCTGGGTAGGTGAATCGCATGCGTCAAGAATAGCGCCTGCAACGTCATTGCGCGATATCACACCCGGTGCGGCATGCATTCCAGTGAGCATTCCGCGAGCCCCTGACCTGCGGTGATGTCACGTCGAGTATTCCTGCCAGGACCTACTAGGTATTACCAGGAATGCACGGCGACGCGGCGAGCTGGCCTCGAATTTCTCAAGGGGTTGAGTATCAAGAGGGTGTAGCATTTTCCTGCCCCTGACCTGCGCAGATACCCCGAGAAGGGTCTGTGAGCGGCTCAGGAGAGGCACGTAATCAAGATCGTTGGGCGTGCAGAACGTAGGGGGCGCGTGTTTAATGGACTTATGCCGGATGGGGCAGGCGGGGCGTGTGGAGGCGCCCCGCTTCCCGTCCAGAGAGAGGAGTCCGACGCGATGACCGAGAAGACCTTCGACCGGGCCGAGCACATGCGCTCGATCGCCGTTCAAGGGCGCGCCGTGAAGGCGCGGAACCTGGCGCTGCGCAAGCTCAGCGCCGCCGTGAGCGACGTGCAGCGGACCGGCGGCACACCGGACCCGGACACGGCCCGCGCGCTGCGAGAGCTGCTCGCACGGGCGTCCTGAGCCCAGACATGGATCGGCCCCCGTCGGACGTGGAGGACGACGGGGGCCACGCGATCCGCTCATCCCGGGACCACCAGAACCGGAGAGAGGCAAGACCCATCATGCCACCACACCCCAGTGAGTACGACAATCTCGCGGCAGCCATTGCGAGTTCGCCGCTGTCGGACGAAGACAAGCAGATCGCCCTCGGGTGGGCCTCGTCACCCTCCATGCGAGACCTCGTCTCGACCATCTACGGCATCGGTGCCGAGAAGCTCACCGCAGCCGAGTCCTCCACTCCCGCGATGTCGGGCCTGATCGTGCCTGGCGACAAGGGTTTCGCCAAGCCCCGGGCCGGGGAGATCACCTACAAGGGCGCCCGGTACCGCGTCGTCGGACTCGACGGCCCCACTCTCGGCGCCCCGACACACAAGCTCGCCGACGGCCGCCGAGTGCAGCCCGTCGACAGCTCGCTCGACCCGCTCGGCGAGCAGAAGGGCCTCGGTCAGGCGCAGCGCGAGCGGGTCGAGAAGCCGTTTGGCACGCCGCTGTGGGAGCTCAGCCCCGATGAGTACAAGGCGCGCCGGAAGAAGCAGAAGTCCCTCGACGCCGAGGCGGACGCCGAGTACGAGGCCGAGAGGTACGGCACAGCCAACGAGGACACGATCGCCAAGCTCGAAGCCCACATCCGTACGTCGGCTCAGCTCGACGACGTGCCCGAGCTCGAACCGCTCATCGACGGGTGGCTCTACCGGGGCACGCTCGCGCAGATCTACGGTCCGAGCGGGCACTACAAGACGTTCATCGCAGCGGACATGGCCGCCGCCGTGTGCACCGGGCGGCAGTGGTTCGGCCATGAGAGCAAGCAGGGCAGCGTGCTGCACATCGTCGGCGAAGGCGTGCACGGTTTCCGCGCCCGGGTCAGGGCGATGGAAGAGACTCGCGAGCGGGGGCACCTGGCCAACCTGCGCGTAATGGATGAGCCCGTGCAGATCGGCGGCCCGGCGTGGTCGGCATTCGTCGAGATCGTCCAGCGGCGCGGCTACGACATGGTGATCGTCGACACGCAGGCCCGCTCGACGGTCGGGCGCAAGGAAAACGACAACTCGGACATGGGCGAGGTCGTCGCGGCGCTCGATTACCTCATCGGGGCCACCGGCGCGGCGGTCCTGCTCGTGCACCACTCGGGCAAGGGTGACGCCGACGATGGCCGCGGGGCGTCGGCCATCAAGGCGGCGTTGCAGACGCAGATCCGCGTCTGCGCGCGCAAGGGGATGACGGTCGAGGTCAAGCAGACCAAGCAGAAGGACCACCCGGAGATCGGCCCGTACTTCCTCCAGATGGAGCCCTTCGGCGACTCGCTGGTCGTCTCGGCCGACCGTGTGCAGAACGGCATGGCTCCGGACCGCACCGAGGAGAAGGCCAAGGAAGAGCGCGACCTGCGCACCCTGCTCGACATCACGGGTCTTGTCGCCGACGAGGTGTCGGTCGTCGTGGCGAAGGTGCTCGCGGCCACCTTCTCGGGCGGCATGGGTGCCACCAAGGGTGAGGTCAAGATCGCCTGTTCGGAAGCGCTCAGGGGCATCCGCGAGATCAACAGCAGCACCTACTACACCGCGTGGAGCAAGCTGGAGAAGTCCGGCCACCTGCTCGCCCGCAAGGGCACGCAGAAGGTGCTCTTGTCCGAGGCGGGGTGCAAGGCGATCGGCGTCCCGTTCGAGTGCCCGGGCTGGGTCAGCGAGGACGAGTGGGAGGAAGCCATCGAGGCTGGCCACGTCAGCGGCGACCCGACGGACTTCGATGCCTGATGGCAGTACGGCGAAGAGTACGGCGGCCAAGATCCACCGTACTCCCGCCGTACTCTTCGCCGTACCTATCCCCCTGTGGTACGGCCGTACTCCCGCCGTACTTTGATCATGCCCCTGACCTGCGAACCGTACTTTTCGCCGTACTCGCCGTACTCGCCGTACTCGCCCTACCAAGATCCACCGTACTCCGTTTCCACCCCTAGCGAAGCGGGGTGGAAGCGGTACGGGGAATGGCTGGAATTGGATCAAGAGAGGAACAGGAAGATGACCACGAACGAGGACACCCCGCAGACCGAGATCCCGATCATCCCGAGTGAACGGCGGGAGCGGGCCGACCAGCACTACAGCAACGCCCGGCTGCTGATGGCCGAGGCGCTTAAGGCGATGCGGGACAAGAGCCTGAGTGGCGAGCAGGTGGCCGCCCTGCTCGAAGCCGCGAAGGTCGAGGCCGCCCTCGCTGGTCTCGTGTACGTCGACAACCGGATCAAGCGATGATCGCGACGGCTGAGACCTACCGGCGCGCCGTGGTGGAAGAGCCGCGCCTGCTCGACATCGAGCAGGAGATCGCCCGGAGGGTGGCCATCCGAGGGGCCCGGTCCGGTGCCTGAGGAAACAGGGGTGACGGGTGGTGACGGGTCTGGCCCCCTGCGCGGGACGAACTCGCAGGTCAGAGCAGTAACGAACCGGGAGGAAGAGATCATGTACGAACAGGACCGCGGGCGCTCGGAGTTCGCCGCCGCGGGGGGCCGCTTCTGGGTGGCTCTCCTCGATCCCCCCGAGTGGCCCGATCTGCGTGAGGCGACGGCCGAGAACCTCGGGATCAGAGTCCATCCGGTGATCGGGTGGACGAAGGACTCGTCTGCGGACGAGCCGAGCTTCGTCGTCCACTACTTCAACGAGGGCGCTGGGGTAGTTGTCGACGAGTGTGTCGGGCTCGGGGTCACAAAGGAGCTGTGGGACCTGCTCACGGTGACATCGTCTGACGACACGGAGCACGTGCGCCGGGCGATAGGGAAGCTGCTCGCGCACAAGATCCCTGAGGCGGTCCGGAACATGCGGGAGTGCATCCGCGGGGCGAACGACGCCAAGCGCGAAGGGCGTGACGACCTGTACGAGATGCGCTACCGGGACGCGCACGACTGGCACGTAGCGACAGACAGGCTCGGATACTGCGCCGCGCTACTCGGAGGGCGGCTCCATCCCGGGGCGGCCCCGGTGACGCTGCTGCGCCGGTTCGAACGCGAATACGACCAGATGCTCGCTGACGACGACGGCGGACCGCTCGGCCCACAGCACCGCTGCTTCAGGCCACAGCCCGAACCGGCCGCCGCCGTCGCTGCATCGGCCTAGCACCACCACGCCCTGCCCGGTGGCAAGACCGGGCAGGGCGCGTCGGACAGTCCACGAGCCGGGGCAGGATCGAGGACATCGGGATGAGCACCAGGGTAGTCAGCCTCGCCGACTGGCGAGAGGGGAAGATGCGCGAGAGGCGCTGTGCTCCGCGCTGCGAGGTCTGCGGGCGGCCGGGCGGGTACGGGGCCAGCCTGCTCGTGTGCCACCCGTGCCGGGACGTCGAGGCGCTGTGCGGGTACGACCTCGGGCTCGCCGTCGCGGTGGTCGAGCGACTCGGGCCCGGGCTCGCCGCCGAGTTGGCCACCGCGACCGTCGCCTCAGCTCGCACCCGCCGCCGACCGCCCGTCGGGTGGCCGTCCCGGTCGTTGCCTGTCCACGCCTGACGAGAGGACCCTGCGCACATGGGCACCAGATACGACCTTGAGCGGCTGGCTGACGAGGTGATCGCCGGGTTCGTCGAGGGCCGGGGGGCGACCGAGCTGGCGCGGCGCTTCGGGGTGGCCCGTCAGACCATGTACGAGTTCCGGCAGCGCCACGAGGCCGAGATTCAGGCCGCTCTCGCGCAGGTGGCGGCCGAGC
>Ga0210137_1000023_pt1 | contig 9799 bp, 12 predicted proteins | sample WestPond_TuleC_D_2_FD_185586 | JGI IMG/M metagenome (GOLD analysis project Ga0210137, IMG submission 185586) | Wetland microbial communities from the San Francisco Bay, California, USA, that impact long-term carbon sequestration -... | ecosystem: Environmental > Aquatic > Marine > Wetlands ... | reverse complement strand
CAATGGCGAGCTGTTAGCTCGTCTAGCGCTGGTGTACGCATGGCGTCGAGATACAGTTCGACAAGGGAAGAAATGTCCGAGCTGTACCCTGGCACCAAGCCACAATGGAGTTCGAGGTCCCTAATACGTTGCTCTAGGTCCGCGACATGTGCGAGTCCATCTGCTATTTCATGCATGGGTATTGACACGTGTATTCCCCTTTGCTTGTAGAGCGGTTACACTTAGGCGATCGATGAATGTCATGGCACCACACAGCTCATATCGTGCAGTTGACCCGGCTCATCTAGAGTTTCTTGGGAAGCGTGCTGCGGCGCAGGCCGAAGCCGATGGGATGAGTCTCACCCATCACGTCGTTGAAAGCATCGCTGCTGAGAAACTCAGCGCCGAGGCGGTTCGACGTGTGACGGAGTTCGCCAACATCGAGGCTGTAACAAAGAAGTTCGCGGCAGTACAGGGCACACACCGTTCAGTTCATATCGACGGTGGTCCGGCGGACCCGACATTGGTGCTGCAGAAGTACAGCGCCCTGCAACGGCCCAAGGAGGTCACTGTGGACGCATTGGAATACTCAATGCCACCGGAGTACATGGCGAAGTCGGCTTCATTCGAGCTTGTCTCGGACCGAACCGTGCCCGGTGTTCTTGGTGGGATCGACGCGTTACGGCAGAAACTCGCCTCGGCACATGACGAGGTCATTCAGAGCGTTGAGGCTTCCCGGGAGGCCATGGTGAGTGCCATGGCTCAGCTCGTTGAGGAAGCCAAGCTGGCATCGCTCAGTGGTGCCACTGCTGCTGAGCTTCTTGCGGCTTGGGATCGGATCGACCCGGAGCTTTCGAAGACCGCGTTTTCTCGGGCCGAAGCCGTGCTGGTCCCAGGGGAGAAGGTCGCGAACCGTAGAATCCGTGGTGATGCCGCGGTGGTCACGGTGTTTGCAGACTTCGTGAAGTCAGCGAAGAGCTACGGCGCCCACCTCACTGCTCTCAGCGAGATTGAGTCCGGGTTGAGCTCGGTGAACAGCTGGATTTCAACACACCAGGGGTAAGCCATGCTGCAAACACTTCGGGCGGTGCAGTTCATCAAGATTGCTGGTACCGCAGAGGGTATCGGGCATGCCCTTGGACGTAGCGTTCGAGGAGCTGTTGGCTTCGGCGCTCGTGTCGGTGGTGGTGCGGCTAAAGCCCTGGGCGGGGATGAGGAAGTCGGCCGTGTTCTTGGTGGCGGTGCTGTAGTCGGTGCCGGCGTCGGTGCGGTGCGTGAGGCTAAACTACGTCTTGATGCCGCCAGGTGGCGTGCGATGAACGGGAGCTACTGAACATGGAGTCGAAGCATCCACTGGCTGTAGCCTTCAAGAAGGTCTCCGAAATCTCGCCTGGCTTCTTGGGCCGTGCCCTCGATGCAGCAAAGGGCGTTGCCCCGGTCTTTGCTGCTGCTCTGGCAGCTACAGCGGCCCCAATGATTGCTGGTGGGGTTGGTAACATGCTGCAACGTCGCAACGATGCCAAAGGCAAGGCTGAGGCCTATCGCGAGATGCTCAGCATGCATGCTGGTCTGCGCAAGCACGACCCGGTGCAGGTAAGCCGCATCTACAACTCAATCCACAACGCCAACCCCATGATGGCACGCGACCCGCTTGTTGCGGGCAGCATCGTGGAGAACGTCATCAACTCGAATGACATCTACCAGGGTGACAGCACTGCTGGGCTTCTAGCCGTGGTGAAGGACCTAGCCGGTGTCCGGAACAGCATGTCCGGTGCCATGCGGAATGAGTCTGGGCTCGGAGCCAGTTTTGCATCCGCAGCGAGTGGCATGGTCAATAACTTCGAGAAGTTGTATGCCAATGTTGAAAAGCAGCATGGCCAAGCCGCACACCTGCAGAAGAAGCTTGATTTCATTGCGGAACGTAGTGAGGAAGACGCCAAGGCTGAAAAGGCCCGGGCTATGCAGCACACGCTCAACGCCGCAATGGCAGGGAACCAAGCCGCAGCTCGGGCGGTGCGTGAAGCAGCAGAGGACATGCGGGCCGCTGGGCATTATCTCGGCCCGAAGTATCACCAGCGCCTGCGCAACAAGATCGAAGCCACCGCAACACAGGCCGTGCAGAACGCTGCGGGTCGGTCGAAGCAGTCCGAACAGCTCCTTGGAGTGATTCGGAGCCAGTAATGATGATCAAACGCGCTGTGTTTGAGGGCTCAGATGAGCCACAGCTCCGCGTCATCACGCCTGGTTCCGGGGTCAAGACCGCGGGGTGCCCCGACGCCATGCAGGCGTTCATCAGCACCCTAGTCCCGGACCCGGCCTATACCTACGTGCATTGCATCGCGATGGGGCGCAGCGAGTTCTACGATGCCAATAGCAACACCGATTGGTACGACTACAACCCGCACCTCAACATCGATGGTTTAATGCACACCTGGGATGACTTCGGGAGTGACATCGAGCGTGACCGCATGCGTGGCAAGACCTGGGGCTACGGCTATCCGTGCTTCTACAACGCTGCGGCGTACGCCCACCACAAGAACACCGACCCGGTGCAACTCGGGTTCGGGGACGTCATCTTCGTCTGGCACAACGATCCGATGAAGCGCATCGAGCTCGTCATTCGGGTGTTCAATGCCGAGGCCCGAGCCAAGGGCCATGACGGTATTCTGCAGCGGATTCGTAACGGCTCGCGCTGTGATGTCAGCATGGGGACGAAGATCCCATTCGATCAGTGCTCGGTGTGTTCAGATTGGGATACCACCCGACATGCAATGGCGACATTCGATCCAACTCGGCATGCCACCCCTGGTATTGCAGTCCTCGAGTATCACCGAAAAGTCGCACCGATCCGCGGGCTCGCCGTGACCCAGTTGGAGTACTGCAGCTGCATGCGGGACTCCAAGGGCAAAATCCTTAGCGACGGGCGTAAGGTCTTTGTCTACAACGACTTCGTCCGGTTCTTCGATATCTCTTTTGTCTGGGTCGGTGCGGATAAGATCGCTCGTGTGATGTGGCACCTCGCCGGTGACCAGGCCAAAACTGCGTCGGTCCCGTTTCGTCCCAGTTCTGACTTAGTCCTGGGTGTGGTGAAGACCGCAGCCATGACTAAGGAAATCCCACATGGGGTTGCTTCAGCTGTGCAAGCTGATGCAGATGCGGCACCAGAGATTGATCTTTCCAGTCTCGGAACAGATCCCCGAAAAGTGCTCAGTGCCATGACAGCTCTAGGCATTGTGGCAACACCCCATGAGTTTCAGAAGCTCGTCCTGCAGTGCTGTGCTGGTGATACCCCGTGTAGCCGGTTTGACCCCGATGCCGGAACAACAGATTACAGTTTTGTCGTGGGGCCGGAGTGTGACGATTCTACACTTCACAACTTGGCACCGTTTCTTGGCTTACGAAGTGTCTTCGCCCCATTTCTAGGCCCCAGACTCAACACAACGAAAGTAGCTGGGGCGTCACGGCTAGAACTTCCGCCACGGACTGGTGGTGAGTTGGACAAGCTCGCCGGACAGTATCGTGGTTATCGTGTCAGTGTGCTGGAACACGCCAAAGATCTCTTCCCAAAGGTTGCATCCCAACTCGACCCAGAGATCTTCATGCGGGAGAAGAGAAGTGGGTTGGGGATCGGTGGGCTTCTCCTGGGATTAGCCCCTGTGTTATCGTTGCTTTCATCGCACTTCAACAGCGCGGACAAGAACCTCAGCACTATGGCAAGCTTCATCTCTGATCACCCCACATTGCAAAGTCTCGCGACGATCGGTAACGGTCTTCGCGCCGCTCTTGCCTTCCGGGATGGTGGAATGGGTCAGGCCGCTGCGCTTCTACTCCCGTCTGGCGATTCCGACGTGTTCCGAGGCAGCCCCGTGCCGCCGCAGACGACTCGTCTCTGAGGAGAACCATGGAACTAAACGATATGTTTGACGCCGAAACGACTGGTGGTGATGCCTTGGATGAACAGCTCGTCACCGCCGGTTCGATCCTCGAGAAGGTAGCCGCTGAACTCGACATCGACATCTCACAGATGAGTGACGAAGTCGTGGCTGGTTACCTGGCCGAGTTGATGCCCGAAACCCACCAACCTGAGAAGACCGCAGCAGATCAAGGAGCTCCCATGGAACAACAGAACGAACTGACGTACCCCGTAGTTTTCGCCGAGCTCACCAAGATTGCTGCGGCGGAACAAGTCGATTTGACCAAGCTCAGTGCCAAGGAGTTGGCCGAGACCTGTGAGGTTTTGGCGCAAGAGATGTCGAACCCGGACTATGGCAAGGTCGCTGCGGAAGTCGTCCAGGCCCGTCAGCTCGGTGCTGAAATGGCCATTGGCTTCGCCGAGAAGATGGCGGAGTTCCAGGCCATGGAGAAGACCGAGAAGAAGGAAGAGGCCTCGGAGAAGAAGGAAGAGAAGAAGGACAAGGACGGCGATGACGACGGTGAGAAGGAAGCTTCGGCTGTGAAGAAGCTGATCAGTGCCGTTGGTGAGAAGAGCGCGAGTCAGCGCGGCACCAAGACCGCATCGCAGCAAGAGGCCTTTGACGCTGCTGTTTTGGCCCGTGCCATTGAGATGGTGAAGGCCGCTGGCATCGACCCAGAGACCGGTGAGAAGGTCGCATCGGAATCAGACATCAATGCGGCGGCCATCGAGCTGTTGCGTTCGAAGAACTACCAGGTCTGATGCAACACACCGCCGCCATGGGACGACTCGATGCGTTTGTGAAGCTCGCCGCGGCTGAGCTCAAGACGTACCGGTCACCCGGCGGCGGGCCACGTGGTGGCACCAGTCGTCAAACCTACACGTCACCTACACCGCCACTGGCGGCCACTCAACAAACCAGCATTGTTACACCACCCCCACCGGTATAGGTGAGCCATGGCCCGATCGATCAAAGACATTGTGAACTCCGCGCTAGTCGCTGCGGAAGCTGAAATCAAGGTTGCGGGTCTACGTGACACCGCTCCACGAGTCGAAAACGACCTTGATGTGTTGTTCAACACCCCGACCAAGACTGCATCGGCCCAACCTCAGGCACCTGCCAAAGTTGCGGCTGAGACTGACACACGAACTGTTCTTAGTGACGCGGAGTACGGCATGAAGCTGGCCGAGGCTCTTGGCATCGCGGCGGAACTGACCACTGAGTTGGTCAAGAAGGCTGCTGCCATGGAAGTTCTCGTCGCGGGTCATGACGAGAAGCCGACGCATCCCAAAGCGACCAGCACTGTGAAGGGCATTCCGAGTTCAGTGCGTGGTACGGAGATGGCGAACTCCGCTGAAGACTTCACCTCGGTGCATGACCACAGCGACGTGCAGAAGAACGACCCCAGCACTAAGTCCGCTCATGACGCTGTGGTTGCTGCCAAGGTCGCTCAGGCTGAAATGTACCGGCGCATCGGTAATACCGCTGCTGCTGATCGTTTGGACGCTGAGGTCAAGACCGCGGCGATGGAAGGCTCCGAGTTGGATAAGGGCCCAAGTGGCTCGAATCATGTCCCGGATGCTGCGGCCCTGATCAGCATGACACGTGCCCAGGCCCGTGACCGTAACACTGCGGAGCTTCGCGGTGTGTTGACGGAGCCGCCGAAGAAGGACCCCGCGGCTCTGGCTGCTGTCACGCACAATGACGGCCTCAAGATGTCAGCCAAGACTTCATCGGCCAAGATCGACCCCGCAGTGGGTCGACGTTACCTCACCAAGGTTGCGGCAGTGCTGCATGACACCACGGCTTCAGCGGGAGATCGCCAAGCGGCTGCTGCTATCATCAACGGCTTGAAGGAATACGCCGCTTCGGCGTAGGAGGCACCATGGAAAAGTCCGCAGGACAACAGGTTCCAGAGATTCTCGGTGCGGCTCGCACCCATCTCATCAAGCTGTCGAACAGCAACATGAAACTCGCTGAGGAGCGCGACGCCGCTCGTCATGAGTTGCACGTCATGAAGGTTGCTCTCCGTATGGAGGAACGCGGTTTGGACCCCACGACGACTTTCGATGAGAAGGTCGCGGCGCTCCGCGCGATGCCAGCACCGAAGCTGGCCAGTACAGAAGACGCCGTCGAGATTGCCGCTGGTGGCGTCCGACTCACGAAGCTCTCAGAGGCGCAAGAAGCTGGGAGTGCCGCAACGACCAGTACCGAGTTGGATGACTTCGTCCTGAACCAGGGCTTCACCGCCTAGTCCGACGAGAAAGGAAACCGAACCATGGCTAGCTATGATCGTCAGTTTGAAATCGTGATGCCCACATTCGATCGCGTGATGCGCATGCCAGTGGAGGTCTCCGACCCACTGCTTGTGCTTCCGACGTCGACCAGCCCCCTCGCCCTCATTGATGGTGAGTTGCTGCAGTTCAACGCAACGGGCAAGTGGGCCCGTGCAACAGATGCGACGATCCCGTCGTACTTCTGCATCGACGAACGTGGTGACACGAACGTCCAAGCGTCGAAGCGCCTCACTTGTGTCGTTGGCCCGTCGATGTTCATCAACACCTTGGTCTTCGACACTGCGTTGACGACTCTTGGTGCCAAGGTGGGTCAGGGCACATGCACTGTCAGCAGCCTTTCCCGCAGTGGTCTTGTCGCGGCGTCGACCAACTTCGTGTTGGGCTACATCGTCAAGACGGCGGCCGTCAATGGTGGCGGACGCATTCAAGTTCACGTGACTGGTCTCTAATCCGGATCACAGGAGGAAAACGTCGTGCAGAATACTTTCCAGATGTTGATCAACCAGCTGTCTGATCCGGCGCTGAAGACCAAGGTCGCGGCACGTTTCGGTGGCTTCGTCAGGGACCGCTTGCGCGAGTCCAGCTTCGTCGAACAGGTGCTCCCACCTGAGAACGTCGATGCAGCACAGTGCCAGGTGTCGGTGAACCACGACTCCCTGGTCAAGATCGTCTCGTTGGAGCCTCGCAGCCGTGCATCGGTTGTGAACTTCCGTGGCGAACCCCGTGCAAACTTCATCCGCGGCCTGCGTGTGGAGTGCGCGTTCTTCACCATCATGTCGGACATGTTCCAGAAGCCAGAGCAAGAGCTCTTGGCCTATGACTTCCCGATCACGAAGGTCGTGGAGGACAACTCGGTCAAAGACATCGGTGAAATCCAGGACCGCGAGTTCTTGATTCACGCCGAATCCGGTGTGCAAGCGCTTCAGGTCGAAGCCAACGGTGGCAGCGCAACTGCACTGCACAACGCCACCATCGGCAGCACCGTGGAGTTCTCCGTCACCAAGGGTGAGTTCGCTCGTACCACTGGTGCCGCAGATACCGCGTTGTCCCTCCCGGTGCAGCGTCCCGACCTGGTTCGCCTCATGAAGCTGCTCAACGGCAACCGCTTGCAGTGTGCGATGTTCCTCATGTCGGAGGTCGACTACAACGACATCCTTCAATGGACCATCGAGGACCAAGGCATGGCCATCCAGAGCGAGACCTTGGTGCATGGCATCAAGTTCAACACCCTGTTGGGCATGCGCTTCATCCGCACCATCAAGACTGACATCCTGCGCCCCGGTAACGTCTACGCCTTCACGGCGCCGGAGTTCTTGGGCCGGTTCTACATCTTGAACCAGACGAAGTTCTACATCGACAAGGTCATCAACATGATCAAGTTCGTTGCGTGGAAGGACGTCGGCATGCTGATTGCCAACATCGCGTCGGTTCGGAAGCTCGAGCTCTACGCCGGTGACGCCAGTGGTGCGGATGCGGACAGCATCCTTGCTGATGTGACGCCAAAGGCCGAGGCCGATTTGGGTGCAGTGAACAACCGTGCGTCAGCTGGTCAGTACTACCCCAGCGTCGTGCAGTTCTGATCTCGGGGTCATCCCCTAAACACCAATAGGGGCATCGGCCGTAAAGCCGGTGCCCCTTATTCGTTTCTAGAACCAACACGAGGGCGTTATGACGGACATGATCTATCTCTTCGGTGCGGGCAGTTCAGTTCAAACCAAAGCGGCACGCCGCACGGCTCGATTCAAGCCACGGAGCTTCCGCATCGGTAACATCCCGTTCCGCCCGAAACGTCGTGTCGCCGTGACCCTGGATTGGGTCCGTGCCAATCTCGCCGAGGTCGTTCGTCACATCACCTCGGGACAACTCATCGTCCAACACAGCCACGACGACTTCGTAGACCCTGTGGAACTCGCCGCCCTGCTCGGCGTTGCGCCGGCGGTGGTGGAAGCCATTGCCGCAGAGTACGACCCAGAACCACCAGAACCAGTAGCCACACCAGAACCTGTAGCCACACCAGAACCAGTAGCCACACCAGAACCAGTAGTCACACCAGAACCTGTTGTGGAAGAGGCCACAGTCGGTGTTGTGGAAGCTGCAGTCGGTGCATTGCCCCCAGTTGAAGCGACACCAGTGGTCCCCAACGCTGAAGCACTCGACAAGATGAACCGCACCGCTCTCGTCGCGTTGTGCGGAACCCTCGGCATCACTGTCGAGGAGTCCGACACCAAGAAGATGCTTGTTGCTAAGATCGTGGTGCTGTAATGGCGGCGCAGCTCCAGGGCCTGTCTCAGCCCAGTGCTGCGGCGCTCCGCGCCCATGTGGAGTCGGTACGACTCTTCACTAGGGATTTCGCCGAGCTCAACCTCCTCATTCGTGGGGAGGAAAGCTCCGATCGCATGATCACATGGGCGACTCTGGACTTTCTCAGTGACTTCAATGGAACCCCGCCGTTCTCCGGTTTCACACTGGATGACATCTGGGGCTACAATCTGCAGAACCTCGCAGTTCGCGGCACTACCATCAGTCTCATTCAGAGCCTCATGATCATCTACAACCGTAACTATCTGAGCTTCAGCGATGGTGGCATCAACACCGTCATGAATGACAAAGCCCCGATGCTGCGGTCGATGTTGGATTTCCTGACCTCGGCGTATGAGCAGAACAAGCGCCAGGTTAAGACCGCTATCAACGTCAACAGCATTCTGGATATCGCACCAAGCGGCGTGCACAGTGACTACCTGGCACTTAGCAATACTGGCTACATCTGAGGAGGACCCGATGCCGTACAGTGTGATTATTGGTGACCGTCAACGTATCGAGGATGTCCTCAACGGGTCGGTTCATGTTCCGAAGCAGTTCGCCAGTCTCCCCCTTGGTGGCAAAACACTGATCTTCAATACTCCATCGGGCACCGTGACATTTAGTGGTTCAGCTGGGGCACTACGCACTACGGCGGAAGTCGTGGCTGAGATCAATGCCGTGCACACCGGGATTGCTACCCAGCGCCAAACCGTGGGGTCTTCCAATGGCAGCACCGGTGAGGTCGTGCTTCAGGCCGATGCCGGGATTGTCATCGACACCTTGGGTACTGCCAATGTCCTGTTGGGGCTTTCCGTGGCCGTGGATACGACCAGCGCCGGGGCTGTGGACCCCGCTACAGTGACGAGCATCGCTTTCGGTAACTCCGGTCAATACATCGTTGTTCTTGCCCCGTGAGGTTTCCAATGAGTCGCGTCTACACCGATGAAGATCTTCTCGCTACGGAGCAGTTCCACTTCGATGGTGCTGTTGAACTGTTCCTCGGCCTGAAGAAGCTCGCCGCTGAATCGGCTCCAGTTGAGGTGGCGCCTGAAGTCGTGGAGGAAGTCCCGGCTGAGGACGCACCGCCACAGGATGGGGGTGCGGAGTCCGGGACTCCTGATGTTATCGGGATTCTGGCACAATGCGCCGCCCATGAGTTGAAGCAACAGATCGCCTACGTCTACTACGCCGAGATGATGACGGGGGCGGGACGCGGCGAGCTCGCCAAGATTTTCAAGAAGCACGCCGAGTCCGAGCTGCGCGATGCCTCGTACTTGTTGCAACGCATCGCTGCGATTCAACCAGGTG
>Ga0210137_1000022_pt1 | contig 10122 bp, 10 predicted proteins | sample WestPond_TuleC_D_2_FD_185586 | JGI IMG/M metagenome (GOLD analysis project Ga0210137, IMG submission 185586) | Wetland microbial communities from the San Francisco Bay, California, USA, that impact long-term carbon sequestration -... | ecosystem: Environmental > Aquatic > Marine > Wetlands ... | reverse complement strand
TACCAGACCGATTAAAACAGGAACTTCAACCAGAGGACCGATGACTGCGGCAAAGGCCTGTCCGGAGTTAATCCCGAAAACGGATACGGCTACCGCAATTGCGAGCTCAAAATTATTGCTTGCAGCAGTAAACGATAGCGTTGCTGTTTTACTATAATCTGCACCAATCTTCTTTCCCATATAAAACGAAACTAAAAACATAATCACGAAATAGATCACCAGCGGAATTGCAATCCTTACTACATCAAGTGGAATTTTTACAATGTACTCACCTTTTAATGAGAACATAACAAATATGGTAAACAGCAGCGCAATTAGAGTTATTGGACTAATTCGCGGGATGAATTTCTTTTCATACCATTCTTTAGATTTTATTTTTAGGGCTACAAAACGTGTTATCATTCCTGCAATGAATGGAATACCCAGATAGATGAAAACACTTTCCGCAATTTGCCCGATTGTGATATCAACCGCGAAAGTTTTCAAACCCAACCATGAAGGAAGAATTGTTAAGAATATGTAAGCATAAATCGAGAAGAACAAAATTTGAAATATAGAATTGAATGCTACCAATCCTGCCGCATACTCAGTATCGCCTTTAGCAAGTTCATTCCAGACAATAACCATCGCTATGCAGCGTGCCAGTCCGATTAAAATTAATCCAGCCATATATTCCGGATAATCCTGAAGAAAAATAACAGCAAGCGCAAACATTAGTATTGGTCCAACAATCCAGTTTTGCACAAGAGAAAGCGAAAGGATTTTGACATTGCGAAAAACTTCACCAAGTTCTTCATATTTCACTTTTGCAAGAGGTGGATACATCATCAGGATGAGTCCGATTGCAATTGGAATGTTAGTCGTTCCTTCTTGGAATGAATCCCAGAAATCGACAATGCCAGGGAAAAGATAACCGGTGAATACTCCAATAAACATTGCAGAAAAAATCCACAATGTTAAATAGCGGTCAAGGAAAGAAAGTTTTTTTGTTAACGTATTCATAATTTATTACGCAAAAATATAATTGAATAAATATCCAACTATTATTATTCCCACTCCAACCACTCCAACAAAAATACCTATCAATTGAATTTTTAAAACTTTTTTCAGGATAATAGTTTCGGGTAAAGACAATCCGATCACGCTCATCATAAATGCCAGAACAGTTCCTAACGATGCTCCTTTTTCTAAAAGTGCCTGAACTATTGGAATTATTCCAGCAGCATTAGAATACATTGGAATACCAATCAAAACAGAAAGTGGAACTGACCACCAGGCTGATTTGCCCATTAGCGAAGCCATAAAATTTTCTGGTACATAACCATGAATGCCTGCCCCAACTGCAATACCAATCACAATGTAAAGCCAGACTTTTGCTACAATTTCTTTTACGGCTGATATACCTGCATCAATTCTATCATTAAAAGGAATCTTCTCTTCCACAAATTCTATTCGATTAGCTTTTGTTTCATAAACCCAGCTCTCAACAAATTTTTCCAGTTTTAATCTTCCAATTACATATCCAGCAGTTATTGCAATCAATAATCCTGTGGACGCATATAACAAAGCTGTTTGCCAACCGAAAAGTCCGAATAGTAAAACAAGTGCAACTTCATTTATCATTGGGGCAGCAATTAAAAATGAAAATGTAACTCCAAGCGGTACACCACTTTGTACGAACCCAAGAAATAATGGAATCGCCGAGCAGGAACAGAATGGTGTAACAACACCTAATGAACTCGCTAATACGTTTCCTGCAAACAATGATTTTCCGCCAAGCAGTTTCCTTGTACGTTCTGGTGAGAAATATGAGCGAATTATTCCGACCCCAAAGACTACTAATACAAGCAGCATCAATACTTTTGGTACTTCAAAAATGAAAAACCAAATTGCATTTGTCAGATGTGTGTTTTTTTCTAAACCAAAAATTGAATAAACAATAATATCTGTAATTGGGTTAAGGTTTAGATAAAGCAATAACCAAACTAGTAGAAATGCTGAGAGGACTAAAAATTTATTTTTCATTTTGATTTCAAGAACAGCTTAAGAATATTTAGTTGATGTTATCCTGAATCCAATGAATTAAAGTTGATTTAGTTGGAAGTTTTCCGCTGGACATCATTTTCCCGTTAATTTCAAGTCCAGGTGTTGATAAAATCCCGGTTTTCATTATTGCTTGAATATCCGTTACCTTTTCTACGGCAGCATCAAGGTTGTTTTCTTGAATAACTTCGCGGCACATAGCCTCTAATTTTTTGCAGGCAGCACAACCGCTACCATATACTTTTATTAAGTTCATTCTTGCTCCTTCAAATTAGATTCATAAAATTCATAAAATTCTTTTTTTATTTCATCCCGCACTCTGCGATAAACAGGCATAACATCTTCTTCAGTTCCTACGGCATCAGCAGGATCATCAAATCCAATGTGCAGACTATGTTTGACATTACCAATAAAAACAGGACAAGTTTCTTTCGCATTATCACAGACTGTAATTACGTAATCAAAAGATTGTGAAAGATATTTGTCAACATTTTCGGCTGTACCGTTACTTATATCTATTCCAACTTCCTTCATCGCTTTTACAGCGTAAGCATTTATTTTTTCAGCCGGATTAGTGCCGGCAGAAAATACTTCGAAGCTTTTGTCAAATGATTTTAAAAATCCTTCAGCCATCTGGCTGCGGCAGGAATTTCCGGTGCAAAGTATCAAAATTTTCTTTTTCATATTTAATTTCTTAATTCGTTAACTGACGAATTGTTTGTTAAAAAATTTTTATCGCGAGCACACTTCATTACGATCTACTTTCTGGACTTTTTGTTTGTCAGAAATAATCATTTGGTCATCTGATATCCAGAAATCGATAGTCGATAGGACTGATGAGATTCTTGCGTCAGATGGTCGGGGATTTAGAAGGTAATTAACCCACTTACCATCTTTCTCCTCAATGATGAAGCCGGTTGATTTAAGAATGCTTAAATGTTTCGATACAGTTGAAGTAGCAAGATTAAGGACATCAGTTATTTCACAAACACATAGCGATTTTGTTTGAAGCATTTTGAGGATACGAAGTCTGTTCGGATCGGAAAGTGCTTTAAATATTTTAGTCTTTTCTTCAACCATAAAAAAATCATTTCGTTAACCATCGAAATATAAATTATTAAAAAACGGGATACAAATTTCTTTTATCCCGCTTGAATTTGTTAGTTTTTATAGCCCACAACTGTAATGCTGAAAATGCCTTTAACATTTTCTTTGTATTCCTTAATTCCATCTTTTGATAGGTACGGAATCAGCAACTCATCAGGTAATTCGATTCGTTTAGATTTTTTTATATCGATATTCTTGAATCCCGTCTCTTCGATTATCCGTAGATATTCATCCTGCTGCAAAGCGCCAGATACACATCCAGCGTACATTTCAGCAGATTTTTTTAATTCGCCTGTCATCTCTCCCTGGATAACGATATCAGATACACAGAAATGAGCACCGGGTTTTAGTATTCTATAAATTTCAGAAAATGCTTTTTGTTTATCAGGAACAAGGTTTAATACACAGTTACTTACAACAACATCGGCGAGATTATCTTTGAGAGGCATTTGCTCAATATCACCGAGTTTGAACTCCACATTTTTATAACCAAGCTTTGCATTATTGATGTTTGCTTTTTCAATCATTTCTTCTGTCATATCGAGTCCGATAACTTTTCCTTCATCCCCTACAATTGCTCTTGCTACGAACACATCGTTTCCTGCACCTGAACCGAGATCAACAACTGTATCACCTTTCTTAATTCCTGCGTGTTCAGTTGGTAACCCACAGCCAAGTCCCAAATCAGCTTCTGCAACGTATCCGTCCAAATGATGGTATTCATCCTGCATCACAGTGTAACCAACGATTTTACTTTCTTCACCTCCGCAACATGTCGGTCCGCAGCATCCCGAACTTTTCGATGCTTTTGCTATTTCCCCGTATTTCTCTTTTACAACTTGTTTTAATTCGTTTGCTGTTTCCATTTTACTTTTCCTTCCTTTCAGTTTTTTTATTCTCATTTGAACCGCCACAGCAAGTTGGTCCGCAGCAGCTTGATACTTTTTGTTCTTTAACAATTTGTTCAGCTTTTTCTCTTCTGATATGATTCGGTTTAATTGGTGCTTTCATTTTTTACTCCTAAATGTGTCACTCTTCGACATGCTCAAAGTGACATTTGTTCAACTTAATAGTCATCCTGAGCTTGTCGAAGGATGACGATCCATTCTTTGTTTTTAACAACAACCTATTTTCGTAAACATTTTATCCAAAGCAGTTTTTGCTTTCAGAAGATTTTTATTGTCTACACAATAACAAATCTTTGGACCGTTAATTTCTCCCTGAATCAGTCCGACACGTTTTAACTCTTTCAGATGCTGAGAAACAGTTGCTTGAGCCAAAGGTAACTGATCAACGATATTTCCAACCATACATGACCTCATATCGTTCAGGATTTTCAATATTCTAATTCTTGCAGGATGAGATAATGCTTTTGCCACATCAGCGAGCCAGATATCTTCCTGAGTAAATTCGTTCTTTTTTGAAACTGCCATAAAAACTCCTAAATCGTTCATCGTAAATATACGATTAGATATTTAAAATGTCAATGTCACTCATCACACCTGGCGAAAGTGAATTTTGGTTTATAGAATAATAAATGATATTTCTTACATTTTTCATAACGAGTGCTTATATTGCAAATAGGTAATGGAAATTCTTGACAGTCCACACAACCAGGTAATTATCAGGTATTAAAAAAATCAGCTCCAGCAGATAATGAAAAAACGAGTAATTTTCTACATTTTTATAATTGTTGTGTTTGGTTCTCTTCTGCTACTGACACTAAAGCTTGGGAGAGAATTAGAGGTTTCTAAATTCATCTCTGATTATTCAGAGGAATTTTCCCAGCATAGTACGGGAAACAATTTTTTAGCTGCTTTAAACAATTTCCTTCACAACTTTCAACATCCTCTTGCAATTTTAATTCTCCAGATTTTGACTATCATTTTAATTGCAAGATTATTCGGTTGGATGATGAACAAGATTGGGCAGCCAACTGTAATTGGAGAAATAGTTGCTGGAATATTTTTAGGACCATCCTTACTTGGATTATTCTTTCCTCAATTTTCTAATTTTTTATTCCCTGTGGACTCATTAGATAATCTACAATTCCTGAGTCAAATAGGACTGATATTATTTATGTTCATTATAGGAATGGAACTTGATGTCAGAATCCTTAAGAGAAGTGCACATGATGCAATCGTTGTAAGTCATGCTAGTATAATATTTCCTTACTTTCTCGGTGTGGTTTTAGCTTATTTTCTATATCAGAGCTTCGCACCTGATACGATTTCGTTTACAGCATTTGCACTCTTCATCGGGATTGCGATGAGTATAACAGCTTTTCCAGTACTTGCAAGAATAATTCAAGAAAGGGATTTAACAAAAGATCATTTAGGGACTTTAGCTATCACATGCGCTGCTGTTGATGACGTAACTGCATGGAGTTTACTTGCAGTTGTAATTGCAATCGTGAAAGCCGGAGATATTACATCAGCATTAATTACTATTATCCTATCTATCGTATATGTAATATTTATGCTATTCATAGTTAAACGACTCCTTAATAAAATTGCACAAACTCATTTCACTCGCGAAACGGTAAACAAACCAATACTTGCAATTCTCTTTGGAATAATTTTATTGTCATCTTATATGACAGAGGTTATTGGAATCCATGCATTATTTGGTGCATTTATGGCTGGAGTTATCATTCCGGCAAACCAATCATTCCGTCGTGTTCTAACTGAGAAGATAGAAGACTTTAGTTTGGTTTTTCTACTCCCATTGTTTTTTGTATTTACAGGATTAAGAACTCAGATAGGATTATTAAATAATCCAAATCTATGGATTGTTTGTTTAATCATCATTGCTGTTGCTATAGCTGGTAAATTTTTGGGAAGCGCATTAGCTGCAAAATTTGTTGGGCAAACCTGGCGTGATAGTTTAGTGTTAGGTGCACTGATGAATACGAGAGGATTGATGGAATTAGTTGTATTGAATATTGGTTATGATATGGGAGTTTTAACTCCAGAAGTATTTACTATGCTTGTATTAATGGCACTAATTACAACTTTTATGACCGGTCCATCGATTTCGTTTATAGAATTTATAACAAGCAAAAGAGAACAATCAAAGTTGGCGTCTCTTACAATTAATGAGGATAAAATTTTGATTTCATTTGGACCTCCACTGGCAGGAAATCGTCTGCTGTTACTAGCTAACCAGATGGTTGAAAAGCAGAATGATAAATCCAATATCACAGCCCTGCACCTTACACCAAGCTCAGATATTTCATTACAGGAAGCAGCGGTATATGAAGAAGAAGGATTTAAACCAATCCGTATGTTGGCTAAAGAACTCGGAATGAAAATAGAAACAAAGTACAGGGCAACAAATGAAGTAAGTAATGAAATTATCAGTATAGCGAATGAGGAATCTTATTCATTGTTGCTTGTTGGTAGTTCGAAAGCAATATTTTCAAGAGATGAAACTGGCGGTAAAATAAAAAATTTCTTTGATGATTGTAACTGTAGTGTCGGGGTTTTGATTGATAAAGGATTTAACCAAATCAATAAAGTGTTATTACTTATTTATGAATCTTCAGATAATTTTCTGCTTCAATTTGGCAGGAAATTTTTAATGAATTCTGCTTCTGAATTAACGATTATTGACGGAAATAATTTTTTACAAAAAGATAAATCAATCACCGAAATGATAAAAGTTAATGCATCCAAAAAAATCAACCTTCAAACAGGAATATCATTCTCAGATATATCAACTAACAATTATGATTTGATTCTTATCAGTCTGGGAAGTTGGGATACGATTCGCGAAACAAATACCGAGTGGATTAAAACCAGTCCATCCCTACTTATAATAAATAAATAGGAAAGTATTTGTATCTGTTGCTGTAATTCTTGTTCTTCTTCTAAACAATCCAATCAAAGTCATCTTTTCCAAGATTAATTGTAAGAACTTTCCTCTTATTATCTATTAATGCTTGTCTGTCACCCAAAGCTTGTGCTTTAATTAATGTTCTAAATGAAATTGATGACTTTTCTTTATCTGCTTCATCGGGTATTGGTCTGTCATTTTCAATTTCGGATGTGAACTGAATAAAATAACCGTTTCCGGAATCTCCTTTATGTAATTGTCCTGTTGAATGAAGAAATCTTGGGCCGTAACCAAGTGTTGTCGCAACTTTATATTTCTGCAATATTTTCAAGCGTAAACTTTGTAATTGCTGCCAGGTTTTTTCGTCGGGTTTTAAGTAGGCCTGGATTGTAACATAATTTTTCCCGCTTTTAATATCAGAAAAGAAATGTGGAAGAACATCTTTTATATCATCAACATTAAAATCACTATAAACTTTTATTCCTTCACGCTGAAGAGTTGATTTAAGTTCAGGCAGTTTCCCTTTTTCCTGAAATTGTTTCATCATTGCACGTGCAGCTACTTTTGCTGATTCAACATTCGGTTGATCGAAAGGTTGAATTTTCATTAAGTGTCCGGCAACGGCAATTGCAAATTCCCACTTGAAAAATTCCGCTCCGAGCTGATAAATATCCTTAAGCCCGAATTCTATAATTGGGTGTCCGGAGAATTTAATTTCATTTATTTTTTTATCGTGCAGATTATCACCATTAACCTTTATGTAAACGAAAACACGATCTCCAGCATAATCATTTGTAGCTACTTCTGGTTCAAGATCAACAGGTAAAATTCCTTTTCCATCTTTACCGGTACTTTCTGCAATAAGTTGTTCAAGCCAACCACCAAGAAATTTTATTTTTGGCGAAAGAATAAACGTCAGCTTATCCAATCCTCGACTTGCCAAAGAAGCGATTACGCCACCAAGTTTTGCGCTGTTATTTTCATTCGCGTCATTATTCTTAAATTCAAATAATATCTTTGATGTTTCATCAAATAACTTTTCAATATTTATCCCAACTAACGCTGCAGGAACAATACCAAAAAGAGAAAGTGCCGAAAATCTTCCACCAATATCAGGATCATTTAAAAATATTTTTCTGAAGTTTAGCTTTTTTGCGGTGTCTTCCAATCCACTCCCCGGATCAGTAATTGCAATGAAATGGCGTGAAGTATTTTCTATCCCAATTCTCTTTGAAACGGTATGAAAAAAATATTTCATAAAAGACATCGTTTCAATTGTTCCGCCTGATTTTGTAGAAACAATATATAAAGTTTTTTCTGGATCGAGTTTATTCTCGTAATTAATTATAACTTCTGGATGTGTGCTGTCAAGGACATGTAAATCCAGAAACCCTTCCCTTACACCGAATGTCAAACGAAAAACTTCTGGAGCTAAACTAGAACCTCCCATTCCCATTAAAAGTGCTTGTTTGATTCCCTCTTTCCTAATTTCATTTACAAAAGTATTAATTTCAGCAAATGATTTCTTCGTTACGTCCAGACAATCAAGCCAGCCCAGCCGATTTGAAATTTCTGTAGGATTTTTTCTCCATACAGTATAATCTCTCTGCCAAATCCTTTCGATAATATTATTTCCATTTAAATCAGCAATAACTTTTTGCAATAAATCAGGAAAATTGCCAGGCTCAAATTTCATATTGCAACCTCTGCCTTTACCTTTTTAACTTTATCTTTCAGACTCTTAATTAATGACTCAAATGAATCAGAAAAAGATTTTACCCCGTCAGCTAAAAGTTTATCAGTAATTTTATTTATATCTATCCCAAGCTCATTTATCTTTTTAAGTTGGGATTTTGCTTCAGCAATACCTTCACCTAAAGTTGATTTAACTTTACCATGATCAATAAATGCATTTATTGTTTCCGGCGGCATCGTATTAACCGTATCAGGACCAATTAAAGTATCAACATATAGTAAGTCATAATAATCCGGATTTTTTGTGCTTGTACTAGCCCAAAGAAGTCTTTGTTTTCTGGCACCTTTATCTTCAAGTCTCTGCCAACGTTCACTGCTGAACATTTCTTCTGAAATTTCAAATGCTATTTTAGAATTAGCTATAGCAATTTTTCCTAAAAGATCCGTATTACCTTTTACGTGAAGTTCTTTATCGACAGCAGTATCAACACGGCTTACAAAAAAAGATGCAACCGAAGCGTGCTTACTGATATCTCCTCCGGCAGAATCATATTTTTCTAATCCTGCCATAAATGCTTCAACTACTTTTCTATAACTCTCAATACTAAAAATTAATGTTACATTTACATTTATACCTGAACCAAGCACCTCAGTAATTGCTGGCAGTCCTTCTTCTGTACCAGGGATTTTAATCATAATGTTTGGTCGTCCCAACACTTTAAAAAGATGTTTCGCCTGTTCGATTGTCTCTTCAGTGTTGTTTGCAAAAAGAGGATTTACTTCAATACTTACATAGCCATCAAGACCTTCCGTCTCGACATAAACTTTTCGCATTTCATCCGCAGCAATTCCAATATCTTTTAGAACAAGTTTCTCATAAATTTCTTCTACAGTTAATCCTTTAGCAATTAACCTCTTTATATCTTCGTCATAATCTGAACTTTTAGAGATTGCTTTATCAAAAATTGTTGGATTTGAAGTCATTCCTCTTAACCCCAGTTCTCTTAACTTTATCAATTCGCCACTTGTTAAAAGATTTCTACTGATGAAATCAAGCCAGACTGATTGTCCAATATTTGCCAATTCATTTAACTTACTCATGATTTATCCTTGTTTATTTAATTGATTTTTTGAAACTACTTTTATGTGCGATTGTTTTCTTCTAATAATGATGCTGCATCTGAATCCAAATAAAATTCCAATTCGCCATTAATTGGCTGAATAAATTCAGCGGGAAATATTTTCTGTTTCTTTTCTAAAACCTTTTTAACTATTGTGGATTTATTTTTACCGGTTACTAAAAATATTATCATTTCAGCATTATTAATTACCGTTCCAGAAAGAGTAATTCTTTTCTGTCTGTTTGATGGATGAACAGCTACTTCACAAATATTTTTAGAATTCAGGAGCCAAATTTGATCAGGAAAAATTGAAGCAGTA
>Ga0210137_1000019_pt1 | contig 11673 bp, 2 predicted proteins | sample WestPond_TuleC_D_2_FD_185586 | JGI IMG/M metagenome (GOLD analysis project Ga0210137, IMG submission 185586) | Wetland microbial communities from the San Francisco Bay, California, USA, that impact long-term carbon sequestration -... | ecosystem: Environmental > Aquatic > Marine > Wetlands ... | reverse complement strand
AAGGCGCAATTTCTCCGACTGAAGAACAGTTAGAATTAAGAAAACTAAAGTCAGATATTAAGAAAGATATAATCAAGTACTTTACCTGGAGATATGAAAGTTTTAGAACTAAGTATACTGAGACTCCTTATATTAATATAGACTCTGTTAATAACAACATGAGGACTTCCTTAGAAAGAACCTATGGTCTTTCTACTAAAGACATTAATAAGCTCTTAAGTACTAAATCTATTCAAGATAGGAATAGAGCTGCTGTAGAAGCCTATGTATATAATTCTTGGATACATAACTATGAAACTGTAGTTATGTTCTATGGAGACCCTGCTATGTATAACATGGCTAAGGAGGAGTTTCATAAGCGTAATGCTGCTATATCATCTACTGGTATATTCGCTAGGACAGATTCAGCTATGATTGATTATGTAAATAATCAACTTAAGAATCCCTATGTAGAAAGTAAATGGTATAAAGACTCTGGATTGTCTAGTCCTGAGTTTAAGTATAACGGTATGGTAAATACAGCAGTACTTGAAGATCCTGTTACAGCATCTATCTATTATGATAGTTATAAAGAGATCTTTATGAAAGATTTTAAAGATCGTAATGATAAGATAAAAGATAAGTCTAAAAGGTTAAGTGATGCTCAAATAGAAGCTAAGGTAGATGCTATGCTTAAGCCTTATACTAAGATGCAAGAGGGAGATGCTCAAGGATGGATTACTTTTGATATGTATAGAATTATGCTTAAGTCAATGGGTAAGTGGACCCAGTATCAAGAGAATCTTTATCAAGATGTGCTTTCAGGGAAAAGTATAGACAGAAAGAAGCTCCTTAAGTTCTTTCCGGTAAAAAAATTCCAATACTTCGGACCTTTACATACTTCTTCTCTTACTATTACTGCTTTTCATAAATTCTCTCTTTCTCCTTTAATTCCCTCAGTAGTGCAGGGTACGCCGATGGAGACACTTCATAACAGAATGGTTGAGCAGAATATTGGATATGCTTTATTTAAAACCGGTTCGAAAGTAGGTACCATTACTAAAGATGGTAATCCGGATAAGTTCTATAATGATTTTAAAGATAGAAGTAAAGGGTTAGCTATTTCAGAGAAGGACTATAAGTTTACTCCAAATCCAATATTTGTATCTTATCTTAAAGATCAGCTTGAGACAGCTCCGAGCTTTAAAGAGAAAGTTATATTCTCTACTCAACTTAGGAAGCTTATTGAAGAAGGTCTTATGGAAGGCGGAGTTGCCTCAGACTTTATGCCTAATGCGGATATGGGAAAAAGAATCGCGGAATGGGATAAATTATCTGAGACTAAGAGAGAAGAAATATCACCAAGATATAAGATACTTCGTCGATACGAGAAACATATCTCTGAATTGGTAGAGCTTAAGAAACAAGAACTACTAGATGAAGTAGGTGGTAATATAAAAGGTCTATTAGACCTAGTAAGAAAAGAACTAAGTAAGCAGGATAAGGCTGAACATCAGATAGACTTTATAGAATATGATGGTAGAAACAAAGCACCACTAAGAGATCTATCTATGTCTTTATCTGCAGATGAGATAGAAAGACTACTAACTGCTTTAGTTAATAAGCGTATTATACGCCAGAAAGTAAACGGAGAACAATTTATTCAGCTATCTGGAGCAGGATATGAGAATACTTCCTTTGTAGATAAGTTCCGAGAAGCATCTCCCGGAGAACTTCAAAAGTATAGAGGTACTAATGATCTTCCTACTTATCATAGAGATGTTAAGACAGGTAAGACTAAAGCTATGAAAGTAAAAATAGCTTTACAGGGAGAGTTCCATAAGCTCCTGTATTTAAAACATACCGATGGTAATCTAGTAGAAACTCTAGATAGATTAAATCAGCTTATTAAAGATGATGACTGGTTAGATAAAGATGATCACCGGGCTATGATAACTATGGTCGGTGTAAGGATACCTGTACAAGGTATAAACTCTATGGAGTTCATGGAAGTATATGAGTTCTTACCTGAAGAAGCGGGTAATGTACTTATTCCACCGGCTGAGATTGTAGCTAAGTCAGGATCAGACTTTGATATAGATAAGTTATCTACTATCATGCCTACTTTCCAAATGATTAATGGAGAAATATCTTTGATTAAGCCTCTTGGCATAACTGAGAGTAAGAAGGAAATTAAGGACAGGATATCTGAACTTTCTCGTCAGAAAGCTAAGGCTCCTACTGAAGAAGAAAAAGCATCTATAGAAATTGAGATCTCTATAAATAAACAGAAGCTTAATTCTTTATCTACTAAAGCTATTGAGAATGCTCTTATACAAGATATGAAAGCTATTATGGAACTTCCAGAAAACTTCATATCTCTTATTCGTCCTAATGGTACAGATATTTTCGAAGATCTTGCTAAAGAGCTTGGACAATATACTAAAGACTTTGACATCTTCGAAAGCGCTCATGGTGAAAAAAGATCTACCCTTAGTCCTACTAAGTTATTTGAAATAGAATATAATCTATATAAGCATTCTTCTAATAATATTGGAAAACAGACTTTAGGATTAGGCGCCGTTGATAATACTTTTAATACTATCTTTAACCGGGTAGGAGCCTATTTAGAACCTCAGTTCTCTGCAGGTAAAGGGAAACGCACCTATCAAAAAAGACAGACTATCTTACTTCCTCATAATACTATATCGACTAATAGAGGTAATTCTATATCATTAAGTCATCTTTATGATACTGAAGGTAATCATAAAATAGCTGATATTATATCTCAACTTATCAATGGTTGGGTAGATGTTGCTAAAGATACTTGGGTATTTGATATCCAGGGAAACAAAGAAGTAGCACCAACATTATTACTCATGATCCAGGCAGGAGTTCCTGTAAGACAAGCTGTACTATTTGCTTCTCAACCTCTTGTAAGAGCTTATGTAGAACAACAAAGATTAGGTAAGAGTATATTAGCCGGACCATTAGGTGTAGAGCCTGAGAACTTCATGTATTATAGAAATGAAGCCCGTAATAGAATACTAGGTCAATATTTACCGGATCAGTACTATCTTAATGATAAAGGAGAGAAGATGGATATTCTTTATCCTCAGAATATGTATAATGCTACTTTAGATATGACTTCTGATATAACAGATAAAGATCTATCTGAAACAGCGTTAATGGATAATATCAAGAAACAGTATAAAGAAAAGAAGTCAGGAGAAACTTATGTTCCATCTCAAAAAGAAATAGGTATGTTTCTTCACTATCTTGAGATAGAAGATATGTCTAAGCCTGTAAGAGATATGAAGCTTAGGCTTAATTTTGATACTTCGAGATCTACTAGTCTTTTTGATGCTTACTCTAAAGAGTCTTTAGTACAAGAGCTTTTATTAGATAAGAGACTTCCTAGTGAAGTAGTAAGAAAGATTCTTGATGAATCTCCTATTGGTAGCTTTAATGTTCAGGAATTTATGAGAGATCTATGGTCGCCATTATTTCCTTTACGGGCTCATAATAAGTTAAATCAATTTATCTTATCTAAGATGCAGTCTACATCTTTTGATTCTAATGTAGAAGAAACCTTTGGAGATAGTGAGACTTTTATTAATACCTTCCGAGATGACTTACTTAGTTTTATATTTCAGAATCAACTTGCTTTCTCTTCAGATCTTAAGTATTATAAAGGACTTATTGTTAATGATAAGATTCCAGTAGATCAAGTAATGAGTCTTAAAATAGGAGCTTTCAAACAGGGAGATACTTTATATTTAGATAAGAGAACTATACAATCTCAAGCCGATAATAATCTTTTTATAAAGGATGAGTATGGTACTTATTATAATACTAAAACTGGAGAGTTCGAAGGACTTGGTCTTGCTAAAGTAAATCCGGGAACATTTAGAAGTGCTAGTGAATACTTAAACTTTGTCTTAGAGCGCGAGACCTTGAGAGATACACTGTCTTATGATAAGATAAAAGACTCAGAAAAGTATAAGAAGTTATATGGAGAACTACTAAATACTGTTGCTCCTGTTAAACTTAATTCTGGAAGTCTGGAAACTAAAGAACATTTTGAGACAAGAATGCGTCGTCAGGCTTATGAAACTATATTAAGGGACCAGGCTTTAGATAATATTTTGAATATCCAGAAGCTTTTCTTTGGATCTAATCCTGACGGGTCAGGTACCTATGCTGAAGAACTAGTAGATATAAAAAGTAAATATCCAGAGCTTGAAGAGAAATACCCTGTTATTAAGAGTATAGTAATAAGCAAAGGTCCTCAGTCTATAAAAAACTTAAGGCTTTCTGAAAGATCTCTTAGTACTGATCAGATAAATATCTATCACGCCAATATAAAGAATCTTGCTAATCCTACAGTGATTAAAGTTTCAGATCCTTATGATAATGAGCAGATAACTAAGTTCTTTAATCTTTTACCGGTTTATGCTTTCTTACAATCAGGTATAAGCAGTAAGAGTATCTTCAGTATGGTAAAGGTAATGCCTAGTGAACTTATTACAAGTCTTCTTGAGCAGCCGGTAAAACAAGTAGTAGCTAATATGAATAGTGCATTCTTAGAAGTTTACTACAAAAAGTTTCTTGAGCAAAATCAAAGATCAAGGTCAAGACTAAGAACTAGACTAAAAGAATATCAGATCTTAGATACTAAGACTCGGGAAGAAGTGTATAAGCCTACTTTATCTGGGGTAAAACCTAAAGAACAGGAAGAGTTCGATAAAGATAACGAGATTCCTTTGACACCTCTTAATGATTATTCTTCTACCTATTACTGGAAGGGGGTATCTAAAAGTGTTATGAAGAATACTGTAGTTGGGAATCCTGATGTTTACTTTGTATATGAAGATACTCAGACTCCTATAAAGCAAGATCCTGATGATAGTACTACGGATGCTGTTATAAAAGCTTCAGGTACTATGAATCATATAGGATTACCTACTAAAAGCTCAGCTTATTATAGCACTCTAGATAAGATGGTTATCCTAGATGAAAATATGGCTGAGAATAAGAGGATGATAGACGATGCTATTGGTTCTATGAAAGAGCTTATAGATAGTGGATATAGTCTAGGTTTCTCTGAAGAAGGATATGGTCAGCATCTTATCGGTATAAAGAAAGATGGGACTGTTACTCCTAGCTATAAAGCTTCTTCAATAAAAACATTCTTATATTTGTCGGAGAGATTGTATGAGTCTTTTGGATATATTAATCCTAACTGGTTAGTTCAGCCAGAGTCTCAGACTTTTTTACAAAGTACTCAGCCAATAACAGATCAAATGGTAGAAGAACAATTAAGAAAATGCTTTGCTTAAATTATGATTACTACATGCCCTAACAGATCATCCCAAGAATGGGTTACACTATCTAATGCCGTAGGAGAACTAGAAGCTATGCGGGATTATATTGAGACAGGTGAACAGATAAGAACGCCGGCAGAGGTATTTGCCAAGCTTGAATTAAGAGGTAGAATTCCTAGTACTATATCGACTAAAGATAGTCCTAAAGTACAACTTATTAAATTTAAGAGTGATGATCCAGGACCTATAAGAGAGAAGGAAGCTATTAAACTAGTAGATACTTTATCGGCCAGGTATCCTGACTTAAAGATAACATATCAGTTTCAAGAAGGCTTCGAAGAAAATGTAGTAAGATTATCAGTAGATATAAAGGATGGTGCTCAGCAGACCTATGATTATTTTTTTAAAATCGATCAGGAGGCAAATAGTTTACTTAGACTAGATCCCTCTGAAGAACCATGGTACTTTAGAAACGATCTTCAGAATGAAGGCTTCAAAGAAGACATGAGGATCTATAATCAGAATGTTGAGACCTATCAAAGTTTACAAGCTTCTAATCCTTATCTGTTAAGATTAGCTAAGCAACCTATAAGTCTAGATGGTAATGAGATGGATCAGACAGATGCTCTTAGTGCTATCAGTCAACTTGCTGAACAGATATCAAGTCAGATGGGATTACCTTATGAGATAATTACTTCTCAAGAAGCTACTCGACTCACTAGCGGAAGAAAGAATGCCTGGTCAGGGGAAGCAGCCTTTTATATGGACGGTAAAGTATATTTTGTAGGGGATAAAGTAACTAAAGAAATGGTATTCCATGAGTTTGCGCATCCTTTAGTTCAAGCTATTCGCATACAGAATAAAGCACTATTTAATTCGCTATATGATAAATTAATAAGTACTGAAGAAGGAAAGTCTCTATATGAAAGAGTAAAGGCTCTTTATCCGGAGCTTACTTTGGACTCTGATGCTTTTAAAGAAGAACTTATAGTTACTGCTTTAGGTCAACATGCTTCAGCATCTGAGGTTAAGAAATCAGTAGGCTTTACTAAGTTTATAATGGATCTCCTGTTTGCATTAAAGCAGCAGCTTCGAAAATTATTTGGAGTTAAGATCCAGGTACAGGACTTAGATGAGAATACTTCTTTAGTAGAATTAGCTAAGATGTTGAAGGGAGATAGATTTTCTTTAGAACTGTCTAGTTTTCCTGCTGAGGAATCAGTAGTTAACTATATGAGAGATCTTACTCAAGAAGTTAATAGTCTAGAAATAGTTTCTGATGATGTTATCTTAGAGTCTATAAATAAGTTTTACAAGACTATTATAAATAATCTGGATAATATTCAGAATACTAAGAACTACGGTAAGATGTTAGATATCTTAGTAGATGAATTTGAAGCTGGAGATCTTCCTCAGATAAGATCTAATTTAAGTAAGTATCAAACGGTTCTTACAAAAAAAGTAAGTAAGTTGAGAACCGATGCTGAGTATACTAGAGCAAGATTAGAAGCTTTAGTCAGTAGCCTTTACCGGATGGATAAGATGTCTATAAAAGTTCATGAGGAACTGGTAAGAGTATCTAAAGATCCTAATAATGTAAGTAACTTAAATACCGTATTTTATCTTAATCAACTTATAGATAGCTGGAAATTAACTGTAGACTCTATTAGAGATGGTCTCACTGAGGAAGGGGTAACGCCAGGTAGTCCTATGTTCACCTTACTTAATAAAATAAATACTCAGATTGAACAAAGTAAAGTATATACAGATAAAGTATATACAGAAGGTATGACTGATGTTATTCATAGTCAGTTAGTGCCTATGGGACAAGCAATAGATCAAAAGTATAATGGTCTTATAGAGTACTATGAAAAAGAAAGAGCAGAAAAATTAGCTGCAGGTAAGAGTACTAAAGGCATAGATTTTATGCTTAACCGATATAAGGCTGAGTATGAAAAACTAAAAATTACTCCAGATAAAATAAAGAAGCTCCTTAAAGGAGAACTTGGAGATGCAGGATATTTTAACTCGTTCTTCGAAGGGTATCTTTCCAATCAGGACCCGATTATTTCTGGCTTTGGTATGTTTGTAAATAACCATATTACAGATGTGATGGTAAGCGCCCAGGCTAAGCTTAATACGTTTGCCGCAGAGTTAGAGCCTCTACTTAAAAAAGCCGGTTACAATCCTATAGATATAGCAAAGCTTGGCAAGCAACTTACATTTATTGATAGTATAGGTGTTGTAGATGAAGCTACTGGATTATTTACTAAAAAACAAGTTTATACTTTTCTTAATCCCTTTAAAGATTATCGTCATGATATAGAGCAATTCCACTTTGATATCAAGAAGGCTAAGGAAAAGTTCATGGAGACAAGATCTGATGAAGACTATAAAGAATACTTGGATAAACTTAGAACTTTTAAACGCCACCTTAGAGATTATTTTCATCAAGAGTTCAAAGATGAGTTCTATGAGACAGAGGACTTATTTTTAAAAGATGATATTGGTATAGAAGCTAAAGAAAAAAGAGATGCTATCTTAGATAAAGTACAGTTACTAGATGTAAGACAAGGAGATACAGAAGATCCTGATATTACTAATGAGATTGATGCTTTATGGAAAGAGTACCGTCAGATGTATTCTTTACTAGATCTTAATGGTAATAGAAAAACAGGTAAAGATTTAGACATAGCTAAAAGACTTAGAGAACATAGGGAGATTAGTAGAGACTTCTATGAGTGGAAAGAGCGTACTGGAATATTTCAGAATGCTTTAAATGACTATGAGATATCTCTTATCGGAAAAGGATACACACGAGGCACTGAAGAATTCGAAGTTAAGCGTCGAGAGTGGATTGTAAATAATACCAGGAGAATTATAAAGCCTGAGTTCTTTGTATATCGTAATATGCTTTTATCAGAATTAAAGGATTTACTTAAAGATCTTCCTTCTACTAAAGCAGACCAGGTAACTATGGATGAAGCCTACTCAGATATCTTCGACTCTATGTCTGGATATAAAGATGAAGATGGTCAACCTAAAGGATCTGAGATACCTGAGGGTAGAATGAAAAAGATTCGTGAGAGACAAGAACAGCTTATAAGATTAAGAGAGAACTGGGCCTCATTTACCGGCTTAACTCGGGAAGAGATGGATTTTGTTAGTAGCTATTTTAATAGAATAGAACAAGCTCGAGAAGGACTAGCAGATTATCCTTCTTCAAGTGATAAGCAGAGAGTATCTGAATTACTTGCTAAGAAAGATAAACTAGGTCTATCAGAACTAAAGAAGACTCGAGTAAATGCTATACTAGCTAAGTTGAATGCTTTACAAGCTAAAGAACCTACAGACTATTATCTTGATATAGTTAATAACTATTTGGATAATATGGATGGTGAGATGCTTACTAAAATCTTTGGTTCAACTAACATAGATAAAGTAACTGCTAAAGAGCTACTTAACTATGAGACTGCTCAGAAGCTTATGAGAGCCAATCCTGAGTTTAAGACCTGGTTCCTTAATAATCATATTGAGCGTAAGAAATTTGATCCTGCAGTAGGAGAAGTCTTAGTATATGAGAGGCTTTATGCCTGGAGTGCTACTGTTCCTACAGATAAAAAATTCTATGAGTCTACAGATATTTATGATACTGAAGGCAGCTTAGTAGAAACTATAGATGCTAAACCTACTTTTAAATACTACAAGAGATTAGTTAAACCCGAGTTTTATAATAAGCGTATTCCGACCGGTATAAATCCTAATACAGGACAATTTGAGATAGGTACTGTAGATAACATGGCTAAGAGAGGTTATTGGTTACCTAAGACTCTTGAACAAGGTGCTAAAGATGACCGATATAGAAATCAAGATTACTATGATCTTAAAGATAATAAACAAGATCTTCATTCTGTATTAGGTAAACTTATTGAGTATTCTTTAAGAAATCAAGAAGGTGTTGGAGGCCAGGGTAAGCTTTATTTAGATATTCCCAGATATCGTCAGTCAAGATTAGAGGCTCTTGAGAGTTGGAAAGGTAAAAGAAATCCGGTAACAGTGTATGCTAAGCAAGCCAGAGACTTCTTTGTAAATGCCAAAGATGACTGGGAGAAGGGGTATGAGATGAAGGAAGATGAGTATAGCTTAGTATCTACCGATATATTTGATGAGCAGGTAAAAGGAATTCCTATAGCCGGAGTATATGATCTTGAACTAGACCAAGTATCTTTAGATTTAACTCATAGCTTAAACCGGTATATGTTATCGGCAGAGAAACAGAAGAAACTTATAGAGATAAATCCTGTAGCTAGAGCTCTTCAGCAAGTAATGAGAGATCCAAAGACGGGTTCTTACAAAGCTCTTAAAGACATGACTAAGATGAATAAAGAGACTTGGATGACAAGAAACATTCTAAAGCCTTTATCTAAAAAGAGTGGTGAAAATATAAGAGCTAAATCTATTGATAACTTAATAGAACGCGAGTTTCAGGGAGTGCAACATGCCGGATTCACTAAGAACTTAAAGTGGCTTAACCAGTTTTCATCAGTTCTTTTTAATAGAGCAAGCTTCGGATTTTTTGCTCTTAATATTCCTTCAGCTTTAAAGAATAGTTTTGGTCAGATGTTTCAGACTTCTATAGAAGCTGCAGCAGGTCAATACATGAATCCTAAGTCTTATGCTTTAGGAATCGGCTGGGCCTCTAAAGCAATGCCTAAAATAAGCGCTGAGATATATAAGAAAGGACCTAAGAGTCTAGATGTTCAAATGGTAGAGATATTTGATCCTGCTCTAGGTCGTACTGAAGATAAGTTCGGAGAATCTATGTCAAGAACTCTAGCTAAGGATGCGGTATCTATGAGTTGGCTTTATAATACCAGAAAATGGGTAGAGCTACATGCTACTTTATCGGCCTTTGGAGGCATGATGTTAAAGCAGAAAGTAAAGTATACAGATAAAGAGGGTAATACTTCAGAGATCGCTTATCTTAATGCCTGGGAACTAAGAGATGGTCAGATGGAACTCAAAGAAGGAATAGATCCTGCTTGGGGAAAAGATGGAGAGAAGTTCAAGCAGTTCCGGAATACTCTACACGAAGTAGGTAGAAGACTTAACGGAGTATATGATAAGTTTAATCAACCAGAAGCTCAGAGATATCTTCTTTATCGGTTTGTATCTTATCTTAATAGGTACTTTACATCTATGTTTATTAATAGATGGGGATTCAGAGGATCAACTAAAAATCCTATGCCTAGATATAATATAGCTTCAGGAGAACTAGCGGAAGGTTATTATATAACTATGATTAAGAGTCTAACCCGAGGTTTAAGATCTGGAGGAGCTAGTTTAGCGGCTATGACTCCAGAAGAAAAAAGAGCTTTCTTAAAAGTAAGTGCTGAGGTAGCAGGTATAGTAATATTATCTATGCTATCTCAAGTATTGTTTGGTTGGGACCCAGATGACGATGATAGATATGAAAAGCTAAGAGCTAAATCCGGGCCACTTCCTTTTCCTTTTGTTCCAGAAGATCCTGATAGACCTTTTAATGGTTGGGGATGGTTTGAGAATCATGCTCTAAATCTATTTATGCAAGTACGAGCGGAGAATGATCAGTGGATACCTTTACCGGGATTAGGATTAGATGACTATCAAAAGAGAGTAAATGTAACTTCAGTAGCTTTTGGACCTACTATACAAACCTATGGTGATATGGTAACAGACGTATATCACATGGTAATGGGAGATCCTAGTGCTTATTATAAGCGTGAGATCGGTCCATATAGCTGGCAGAAAGAAGGAGGCTCTAAGTTCTGGGCTCACTTAGCTAAATCTATGGGTCTAACAGGTTCTACGCTAGCTCCAGATAAAGCCATAAAAGACTTCCAATCAATTCAAGCTAGGAATAAGTAAACTACTCTCGAGCTAGAAAAAAAAGAAAAGGGCCGTCAGGCCCTATCTTATTTTGGTCCAACCATTATACTTGGTGGCATAGGATATTCTTTTCCTACCTGCTTCCATAGATGAAGAACATGAGGATGACAGTTAACATATTCACTTTTTGGAGGATGATACTGTACTACACAATCTTCATCATCCCAGAATAGAGACTTAATAAGACACATGTCATCCCAAGTAGGTAGGAAAGTGCTTTGTAGACTTTTGTATCTACCAGATACACTAACATGCTGCCAGCCTTGCTGATCTGAGCATAATACCCAAAGACTAGTAGTTCCTCCTTTAGGATCTGGTATTTCGAAACACCCGTTGTTTCCATAACTCTCATCACTACCTAGAGTAGGATGATCTTTAACTCTGTATTTCTCTGGTACTTTAAACATCTTTTTAGTTTTAAAGTTTAGCTAATATATTT
>Ga0210137_1000018_pt1 | contig 12093 bp, 12 predicted proteins | sample WestPond_TuleC_D_2_FD_185586 | JGI IMG/M metagenome (GOLD analysis project Ga0210137, IMG submission 185586) | Wetland microbial communities from the San Francisco Bay, California, USA, that impact long-term carbon sequestration -... | ecosystem: Environmental > Aquatic > Marine > Wetlands ... | reverse complement strand
TATGATTTTGAGGTGCCTGATAATGTCGTGATAGCATCTCCTGGAGGTGTGTCTGGTATCCACCATCACTACACAAAGGGTATGTATAGCGATGCATCTAGCAACAAAGATATATATGCTGGTGAAGGGGTCTCATACCCATATGGTGAATATGGAAACCTATATCAATCTGGACAATCGGCTACTCGCTATATGGGCGACTATCATATGCATCCATCTATGGAGTGGGAAGGTCCCTACCCTACCGGTCCAGGTAACGTCGGAGGAGGACGGGGTACTATCCCTAGCGGAGCACCCCCAGGAGGAGACCCTATGAAAAAAAAAGATAACTACCCCTCGACGATAGATAACTATACACCTATGGAATTAATTTCACCACCAGATACGGACGCGACGACGCCGGTAGACATATCAAGTTTGCAAGCTAGAAAGAAAAAGATGAAGGTAACCAATATATTCGGTGTGGTAGTGGTACTTATAGTAGGTTATACGGCGATGAATTTTTGGGTAAAGGGAGGTGAAGATTATATATCAAAAAGATTTTTTGGAGACCAACCACTAGGATGGAAACAATTTTTAATTATAGCGACAACACTAACCTTAATAACAGTGGTCATGATGTACCTATTTGGTGAACCCCTTGTCACTCTGGAGAAGATGTAAGTCTATAGCCTTTTAGGAGGCATGAGAAAAATATTATAAAATTTCCTAACTATATGTTAGGAAATTTTCAAAGTATAAAATCTACTTTTTAGCTTTTTCTCTGGCTTTAGCTTCTCGATCTTTATATTTGATAACTGTTTTCTTAAAAATATTAAATTCCTCAATTTCTTGATCGTCTGCGTCTTCTTCTAACCCCCATCCTTCTGAAATATGAGCTAGGTTATCTAGATAATCTTTAATATTCTTATAATCCTTATAATATTTAGAATCTGGAGTCATATCTGAGAAATCTCCATGTATATTTCTATCATAATATTGAGCATGATAACGTAACAAAACACTATCCAAATATTCTATAATGTCCAGAATATCCTCTACTTCTGGTGCAAGTTCTTCGTCGCCAATAATTCCTCCGTCTTCATCATAGTATTTATTTAGCGCGTCAAATTCATTTTGATATTTTTTAACAAAATCTCCAAGTATCTCCAAGAAAAGCTTGTAATTGTCTTCATATCTATGCTTTAATAAAAAGTTTAATACATATTTATATTCTCGACGACCTTTATTAGACAGATAAGCTTTCCAATACCAAGCTTTTTTGCAGTTTTCGGCATGTTGAATATTGAGAGTACATATCTTAATAAACTCCTTAGGAGGAAACATACCAAACATTACACCTTGCACATCCTCTGGTATATATGGCAGATCCATATCTGATTGCGATCCGTGTATACGTTCCATAACACACTTGTGAACATCAGCTACGCTCGATCCTGTGATGGAAGATGTTTCCAAAACACATTTATGGACCAATTTGACATCCACATCATATTGGGCGGCTATGATTTTTTCATTTTCAGTGTAGTTTTTAGACTCCATAGCAGATAAGTATAATCAACTAGAACACTATATATATATATATATATATATATTATAGTAAATTCCAAACTTAAAAACTTTCTCTTCTCGAAAGTATAGAACAATACGTTATCAAAAATATGACCCTACGATTACAAAAGATGACCGATTTGTGAAAGAAAAAAAGTAAAAAGTTACTGGACATGTTTCAAAATCGAAGATTAGGATATAGATAAAATGTGTGTATGCTAAAAATGATATGTAGTTATCTTTTTATAGAGTGATAATAGTACGTAGTATTGATATCGTAGTGCTATGTCGTCTATCTATACAGGTTCAGAGGGTAGAGATATCGCTATGATTAAGGCAGCTTTGTTAGAAAAGTGTAGGGTAGAGATAGATTTTGAAGAGAGTAAAAAGGTGGGGGATGATAAGAAATTCGATAATTCTACCATTACGGAAGAAGATTTTGTGGCGGACCCTGGCATTCGATCGGATGATTTATCTCCGCCTCCCCAGAAGGACATCCATAAACTCGGATTGGATATGTATAGGTATCAATTTATTATTATAGATCTTCCAAGCGTAGCTCTGAGTCCACTAAAGATGGATGTTAAGGTTTGGTGTGTAATGTGTCATGGAGTTAAGACCGACCCACTGAGGATACTTAGTACATCAAAAACTATGGAAAAGTTTGATGACTATCTAAGAAAGACGTATTCCGTCAAAGAGCCCAAGCCAAATATTTATGGATTTATGCCTATGCCGACACATACCCTTACCATTAAAGATATTAAAATATACCCCTATGATTGGTACCCATGTTTTGAAAATTCATCAGATCATAGGTCGACTTCTACCTCCAAGTCGAAACTTGAAAATGTTAAAAAGTTACTACCAAAGATAAAGGCTAGGAGTGAAATTATAGAAAAAGAGGACATAGAAAGACAGATGGTGGAAGAGGCTGAAACCATAAAAAATAATGAACAGGCTAGGCTAATGGCGGAGCTGATGTTTTCAAAATTTAATCCATCCAGACCCCCGGGGCATGTTAACAGTATACCTCCGCAGCTTATTGTCAATCCTGGTATTCAAAATAGAATTAAGTTACCTTTCGGGAATGAGAAAAAATGAAACCTAACTTTTTTGTCGTATATATTTTGGGGGAGTTAGAAAATGTCTAACCTACCGACTAGTAGCATACTACCCGAATATGTATATCGCCCAACATGGGTTCGAGAGGAACCCATATGGGGATATCAATCTGAAATTCTATCAGAACAACGATCCGATTCTCGGAGTCTACCTTCGATAGATCATCAGTCGACGGTTGAATCTTCAGCCGATTCTCTCGACACTCACATCTATCAAGACATATATGCATTTATCTGCAAAAATTATGATATGAAGCGCATGTGGACCACCAAAGAGGTGCTCGATACGATCGAACACGTAGCGTCTATTAAAGGTGTAGGTATGTGGATGGAAGTCGACCCTCAATCTATGAACCATAAGCAAAATTTGGCCTACTATCATAATCCTACCAAAAGTTACTCGTCGGACTCTGAATCGGATTCAGAGTATTAGATTCCATTTCTAAACTACGTTTAGAAATTTAAATATATTAGACCCATACGTATTTATTTTGAACGAATATATGGGCTACCCATGGACCCATATCGGCCTTGCCCAATACATCTCTTACTATGGTACCATCTTCGATATACTTATTTTCAAGTTTGATAATAAAACCATCCTTATCTTCCACCTGATATTCCCATAGGTCTTGTGATGGGGCGATGGGTCGACGGAATAGATTTAATAGTATGTCACCATTCCTAGATGTAAGTATACCAGCCTTCTCCCATGGAGTTAATACCTCTGGAAAAGGTGCATAGGCGTCAACGTTACCAAAAAAAGGTGTGGTGTTGATAGGTACATTAGGTCCATATGGTCTATAAAAATCGGCGCTAGTAGGGTCTATCGCTGGTCCTCCAGAAAATAACTTTCTATACCAATAACCTATCATATTCTTAAATCCTGGGCCAGATGTAGAATTCGTATTAGATAACGGGGCATAGCGCTCATTAGTCTCTTTTAGCGTACCTGCCGGTACCGGCACTCCCATTGGTTTACCAGGATAGGGACCTGGTGTGCTCATAGGTCCAGCTACATTAGAACCTCTTATAGGATCTCCATAGTTGACCGGCCACTCTTGAAGAAGGTCGGTACTTTGATTTCGCTGATAATTAAGCACAGGATGACTTTGAGTATCGTTACCACCCCAGCCATTATAATTTGGGGTACCTAGGGTAGGAGTGCTGGTAGGTGTATAGGCAGGTGCATAGCCAGAAGCATAACTCGCTCTACCCTTCCTTGTAACAATGTATGCCACTATAGCCGCTAGAGTAATCGTCCCTGCCAATAGGTATATGTTGACCATACCGATAGGTGCGTAGTACTGGATGGTGCGCAGTACGAGATAGGTAGATATGTAAACGCTACCATATGAAAATATATAATCTCTAGGTTATACTTTTCAATGTACTTTTTAGCTCTACTAAAAAGTAGATGTTATGAATAGTGGTCGGCTACTATTGCTACCCAATGGATCCTAAAAAGATATTGTTTTTTGTTTCGGTAGGTGCTTTCGCCGTCCTATTATTCAAATATTATTGGAAGTTTCAGATGATGTATAATTCTTCCATTTTATCATTTTATACACCAGACTCCTTTCCTGTGACGAACGAGGATGAATATGATCGTCTGGTGGCTATCGGTGACGAGTATACCAAGACAAAGACTGTTATAATTACGGCTTTGGTTAGAGATGTTGCGACTCGAATACCAGATATACAAAAGAAGGTTGAACGAGTAGCAGAGATGTTCAAGGACTACAAGGTGTTGATAGTTGAAAATGATAGCTCAGATGATACTCGTCAGAGATTGTTGGATTGGTCGAAAAGGAACCCCAAGGTAACGGTGTTGGGATGCGGGTATAATGTTGATAAATGTGTTATCCCCAAGTCACCCAAGACCGATGGTCATGGTGTCGATCGACCTCGAATTGAAAAGATGACTAAAATTCGAAATATATACCTTGATGAGATCAAAAAGAATTACTCTGTAGGATGGGACTGGGTGGTAATGTGGGATCTTGACATGGTAGGGTCTGTCTATCTCGATGGTATATCACACACAATGGGGTACCTATCGGAGCATGACGAAGTGTCGGTGGCATGCGCTTATGGTATATATAGATGGGGTGCGTTGACTCTCTTCTATGACACCTATGCACTGTTGCACCTGGATGAAGAATTCCATATAGATATGAAGACAATCCATGACATACGCAAGGGGTGGTGGGAGGCAAAGTATCAGCGAGGGGATCAACCTTTCGAGGTTGACTCTTGCTTCTCTGGTTTTGCCATCTACAGGACTAAAGATATACTAGATGATACTGTAAGGTATGATATGTCACCTCCATCAAATCTAGAGTGTGAACATGTACGTCTCAATAAGAAGATCAAAGGTCGAAAGATAGTCAACCCATCTATGATAAATTTAGTACTACTTAATGACTGAAAAAGTTTTGTCGTATCATGAGTACTATGGACGTCGCGTAGCGCATAGCCTTTTTTGGAGGTACTATGGACTTTCTCCATAACCTTTTCAAGATATACTGAACAAAGTTCAGATTATACCTTTGGTATATACTTCCTAAAAGGCTATGTACGTTGTACATATACTGAACAAAGTTCAGATTATACCTCTGGTATATATATACTGAACAAAGTTCAGATCATACCCGTGGTATATAGTATATAAAAATTGAAATATATGATGCACCTAATATTAGTACATTAGGTCTGCTATCAGATACTAAAGTACGACCCATCATCATGGAGGTTTCTGGTCTTGTCAACTATCTTGTTCAGCTAAATTCTGGGAGGGTTGGATCTTTCTCTCATATAGCCGCTGTTATCCCGCAGAATTACTTTGAAAAAGGAGGTTACGCTAAACAACGAGTCAGATAAGTTAGAAATGTCTGGGATTGCTGGAAGCCATCGATCGATAGGAATTAATACTCAGACGTGTCATGCGGAAGAGGCCGCACTCACCAATCTTATAAATTCGGAAGTAGAGTGTAATAAGATAGATTTAATAGTTATTAGAACCAACAAACACGATCAACTACGAAATTCAAAACCTTGTCGTCGGTGTATATCATTTATGAAAGAATTTACCATCTCGAGCGGCATTGAGATAGATATCATCCACTACTCCACGAGCGAAGGTAAAGTCGAGTCTACCACATTTCAAGACCTGATAGATAGTCCCATACAACACACACCAAAATGTATGCGCAACATACCAAACTATTATTAATTAACACTATGGTGAACCTGACCTATGGTCAGATTTTTTTCTACTTTGGTAGAAAAACGAAATTATAAAGTGGTAAGGTTGGTACCTTATAGTTGACGCTATACCTATACGCGATAAAATATCTACTATGGGAGTACCAAGACTATTCCCATGGATAGTCAACGCCTTTCCCAATGCTATAGTAAGGGTGAAAAGTGGCGATGTTGCCCTGACGGTAAAATACCTATACCTAGATGCTAATGGTTTGTTGCACTCCGCGGCACAACATGTCTTCAACTACGGTGACAAGAAAAGGTTGATGAATCCATATATGGGGTTGAGCTATGAACAAAAAGTGGTAAAGGTGTATCAGGTTTTCTTTGAGTCATTAGTCCTGGTGTCAAGCATGGTCACCCCCACTAAGGTACTGTATATCGCCATTGATGGACCAGCTCCGCTAGCTAAACAGGCCCAACAACGTCAACGTCGATTTGCGGCGGCTCTTAACCCTGTCTTTGATTCTACAGTTATCACCCCCGGAACGTTATTTATGTTCGAATTGACAAAGTACATGAACTACATGATACGAAAGGAGATTAATGGCGGGAAGTGGCGTAATATTACCGTTATCTTTTCTCCACCTACCGTTCCAGGAGAGGGTGAACATAAGATTATGGACTATATTAGGACTTTGAACCACGCAGAGACTAATAACTCCAGTCATTGTATGTTTGGACCTGATGGTGATCTTATCATGTTGACACTTGCCGCCCACCTTCCGCATATTCACCTTTTTCGAGAGGACCAATACAACCCAGGGTTCTATGATCTGTTGAATATGGGTATGGTTAGGCAACGCCTACCTACTGTTTTATCTATCGACTACGGTGTAAGTGTCGGTACTCGTACCATCGACTCAGCGTCGGACGACTTTATCTTTTTGGGATTTTTAGTGGGCAACGATTTTCTACCCAAGATACAGATGTTTATGTATCTCGAAGATGGACTCAACCTAATGATAGCTACCTACGCAAGGGTGTCTGAAAAAGGCACAAAAAATGTATTGATAGATGCGAAAGGAGATATTAGATACGCCAGTTTTATCCGTTTTCTTGAGGAGATTGCCAGACGTGAAAAAGGTTATATATTAGATCAGTCCAAGGCAAAGGTAATCGACATTCGATTTATAGACCATACTCTTTTGAAAAACATATCCGATGGGCAGCTCAACTTTGCCGACTATAGAAGAGACTACTACCTCAAGGCAGGTATCGATGTATCGTCTCTTAGTGGCACCGATCAGGTCAAAAAGATATGCATCGACTACCTTCGATCTATAGAGTGGGTCTTTCAATACTACATTAAGGGACTCAAGTCATGGGAACATTACTACCCATGGCACTATGCACCACTGATGACCGACCTGTTAGAGGTGTTAAAGGGTATGTCTTTGGAAGAGGAAAAAAGTTTAAGTAAATTCGACTCCGCAGGTCAACCTTCTCTACCCTTTGTACAACTACTATCTGTGGTCGCCCCTAAAAATGTTGGATTGCTACCTACCCCCTTCCACGGGTTGATGGTTGATAAAGAGTCACCTCTAGTAAAAGCAGGCTACTACCCTATCGACTTTAAGATCGACTATGAGGGTAAGACTAAGGAGCATATGGGGGTTACCTTACTACCTTTTATCGACGTGGGGGTAGTTAGAGCCGCGTATCAACCCATAGCTGACACCCTTAGAACCACCTACGTTAGAAATTCCAAAGGTGTACCCGCCAAATTCGTCTACGACAAGACATACCTCGCTGACTATATATCGGATTATGGCGAGTTGGTGAGTATGAGGGTGAGAAAGATAATAGATTAATATCGATGATACTCCACACTATGGACGACGTCCATAGTACTAGAAAAATGGAATTTTGTATGGCTTATCATACAAAATATAGCGCACCGTCAATGGACTTTCGCGGGTTAACTCCGGTGGAGGGCTTAGCGGCACTAAGATTTCTATCCACTATAGGGGTAAGTTTAGAAGGAATTACGCATATTAACGGTCGCCCCGTTAATGGAGAGGCAGCCGTTAACGGCGGTCGTCAGTTATTAATAATCGACGGAGATTATATTGATAGTGATGACGATGAAAATCTATATTCTAGCAAATCTAATAAACCTTCCGTCAATATAGCCCATTGGAAGGGTACTTATACCCCCACCAGAACAGCCTACTATTTTGACAGACTAATAAATGAAGTTCCATGGAAAATTCAAAAGTGGGTGACAGGTAGAAATCTACCCAGAATGGTGTTTAGGTACGATAATCCTCAAAGAGAATTACTTTCGGCTGAAAGTCGAAATGATGCGATTGGAGTTGAAAATGAGCAAGTGGACATCATAGAAACTCTTATCAAGGATTGTGAATTTCTATTCAAATGTTCTGTCATTGGTGTATGGTGTAACTACTATAGAGATGGTAAAGATTGGACACCTCCACATCAAGACTCATATGGACACCCTGTATTTACCTTCTCATTTGGAGCTACTAGAAGATGTGTGTTTGAGGGTATAGGAGACAGCTCTAGTATTAAAGATGTATACATCTTAGAAGATGGTGATATATTTTTCTTTACACCTATGTACGATGCTACCCATAAACATTCCATACCCAAAAGTAACGCTAAAAACATCGGCCCTAGAATATCTATAGTGATGTTCACAACCACACCTATCATCCCAATAGATGGTCCTATGTGCCTGGATGATGATGGTTATGTTGTGTTGAAATTTAAAAAAATGACATAGAATGCTTAAAAACTATAGTAAAATAGTGATATTCCATCATAATGAACTCCATTGAAGAGTACTTCAAATCTCTTTTCAAATCTGAAAAAATCGATTGGTCTTTTGATTTTGATCCGAAGGAGAATAAATTGTTTTTGAATATTTTTTACGAACCAGAATCTTCCGACGTGTTTTATAATTTATTTGCGATTGGTTTTAGAAAATTTCTTGTGGGAAAGGTCGTCTTAACAACATGTTTTGTTTGTGAAGCCGGTTTAGATATTATAGTTTCGGAAGGTGATGTTTTCCCGTTATCTGAACAGATGAGAATTGTATCTGATAATAAAATCGCATTGGAAATTAAGGAGATTATGATTAAACATAGGGCTGATATCATCGATGCTATTACTAATAGCCGTACTCACTCATGGCCCCAGACCCCTCAAAGGTAAAAAGACATAACCTCCTTTAATTCTTTTCGACTAGTCATAGTCGAAAAATTAGATAAATTTAAAGTCTATTGACGATCTGGTCATTCTCATCGACGGGTCGACGATCATGGAGGGGCCTCTCACTAGGGCAGAAACATTCACCATTAGCCCTATAGACCCCGGTCCGACCACCAGGGCATGCGCATGCTTCGGTACCAACATCTCTATCCATCCATAGGTAGTTACCATAGACACCATCAAGACAACCATAGTAGGCATCCTCGTCATTCTTATAGCGTTGACAGATAAGGTCAGCCTTATCAAAGGTACCATCCTTCATGGTCTTGAGGTATGCTTTCTGACGACATTCATAGTTACCATAGTCACCCCCACACTCGTTAGCAATGTACTGATGATAGGTGTTCTCGACCTTTAGGGAGGGTGGCATGTTTTGAAAATATGGACCTTGGTGGGATGGTAGAAAACCAGACTTGTAATCCTTATAGGTGGCGGGTATAAAATTTTGCTTCGACGATCGACGCCACAACCATATAGCGATGGCGGTACCAGCTATCACACCGACTACTATAATGATAACTTTTGTGTTCATATCCACCATACTAAATTTTGTACCAGAGAATAGTAAAGGTAAAAATGGTAATGCCACTAATAGTATTATGCCATAGTTTTCAATTCCAAAAATTGAGTTCACTATGATATACAGTTAAACACTTTGCGCCGATTAATCAGTAATATTTACAGCGAAGCAATCCATATTATGTCGAAATTAGTTCGATATTTTGGAAGACTTAAATACGGACAACATGCATCGTATACCGACATGTTAAATTGGTCAATCTACAAAGAAAACTACATATTATTTAGGATGTGTGCATTTAGATCGAATCTAAAGCTACCATCTGAGATGTGGAGATGTATATTATATATGCTGTGTGATGATCGTAAAGATTTTATAGATATCCCTTCTATTTTTAACCAAAATCTAGAAGTTATAGTAATCGAATCAGATTCCGAGCTTCGCTTGAATAATAGCAATTTCACAGACGATCTATCAAATGTAGACTATGTCGCAGAGAGTAGTTCACATAAAGATTTTAGATCAGACTATCTCCAAAGCTAATAGATATGTATCTTTTCAATCCGTGTATACAAAAGGTAAATCCTTTTTTGGTTGGAGACGATACTACAGCAGCTTTCATTCTTTTATGGTTTGGAAGATTCGATTTAATATATTTTATTTTAGATATACCCGTTGTAAATGGACATGCGGTCATTGGGATGGATGGTGATTTGATTTTGGGAATCGTAAAAGACGACCCCCGGATGCAGAATATAAGTTTAGAGACACATTTTTATTCTATAGATACCGGAAATTTAATAGACCCTGCTACAACAAAACTAAATTTATCTGAATTTGAAATTGGTTCATATTTCTATGATAAGAAAGATTTGGAGACTCTTCAAAGAGATACACCTTTAGTATATGATGAAAGATATAAGAAATGTAAAACTTTCTTTACCGATAGGGATATCTTTCCTATTAATAGAGGCCTATCTTCAGGTACTCACATAGCATTAAAAATAGAGGATCCTCAAGTTTCTAGTATACATGTTTTATGTGCATATCTAGATAACAATTTGAGAAGTAGAATGGATTTTGGTTTGATGAGATATAAAAATGTAACATACGATACAGATAGACTATTTATAAATAGCTAAACTATATCTCTGCGTCCCCTTATGGGAAAAATGATATACTATATCTTTCGTATACCATGATTATGGTCGCTAAACGCATCAGCTAATATCATGAACTCTATACCCATCGACAAAGACAACCTCCGACCTATGGTCGGAGCGCTTCTTACGGAAGACATCTTTCCGTTATTCGAGCTCCCCAAAGAGATAGTTAATGAGATTATCGATCGAACTTCCAACAAAGTTTTAGCCTGTTCAATGTTAACTGTATCAAAAGAAATATATAGGTTATGCAAAACGAAGGTTAAGAAGATACACAATGAGTCAGAACTTGATGAAATGTGCCAAAAAGAAGATTATATATCAATAATTTATAGCAATATAGATAGATTTGATCCTATATGGTTATATCACGCAATGTATGGAGCTTGTTTCTCTGGCGATAATAGATTAATATATTATATTTTGAATAAACTCGCGAATAAAAGTCAAGCTTGGACTTACGGTTTAAACGGGGCGGCTAGAAGAGGGCATTTAGATACATTTAAATTTGTATTATATAAATGCATAGATATTAGCGAAGATAGCCGTTGGGTACGCCAACAAATTCAAATGTATTTCCCTGATATATTAGATAATGCTTGCTGGAGTGGTAATATAGAGTTGGTTAAATATATACTAACAATGACTGATTGGACGCCCAGATCTCTATATCATGCTTGTAAAAGCGGAAATATAAATTTGGTTAAGATGTTGCTCAACCCAGATTTTAAAATAAGTCGCGATAAGTTGAATATAGCGGTGAAAGGGGCTTGTCACTCTGGTGATATGGAGATTATTAATCTTATATTTTCATATGGGGGTACTGATTTTATTTTTGCTTTACATGGTGCATGTGAGGGTGGACACATTGATATATTGAAATTTATAATAGATAAAAGCGCGAGTACAGTATCACTTGACGACTTAGACACAGCATGTATCTTCAACGCTTGCTATAACGGCCACTTAAATATGATTAAGTATATGGTGGATAATGATCCCAATTTCCAACGTAATGCGAAACAATATCTATACGGAGCTAGTATGAAAAAAGTTCATTTGGAAATGTTCAAGTATATCTTAGACAAGGTAGATGTTAGTAATACCATTGCATTACAACATGGATTTAAATGTGCATGTTATGGTGGATATATCGAATTATTTGATCTCTTAATTAAGAAGGGAGCTGTATATTCCACTTCAGTTTGGAATACCGGATTATCTATAGCTT
>Ga0210137_1000017_pt1 | contig 12231 bp, 11 predicted proteins | sample WestPond_TuleC_D_2_FD_185586 | JGI IMG/M metagenome (GOLD analysis project Ga0210137, IMG submission 185586) | Wetland microbial communities from the San Francisco Bay, California, USA, that impact long-term carbon sequestration -... | ecosystem: Environmental > Aquatic > Marine > Wetlands ... | reverse complement strand
TCATAGTTCATAAAATATAGGGTGGTGGATATAACCACCGCTAGTCGAGTCAATGCATTCAACTTTTGATTTTTTGACATGGTAGGCAATGGAAATATCATAAGATTTTTAACCAAGACGGTGGGGTCATCCACCCAAAACTTCTCACCAACAGATGACATACTAATAAAACTCCATGGAAAAAAATAATGTAATACTAGCTTTAGCTAGCTTGACTTTTAGTCAAGTTTAGCTAGCGTGACTTTTCACTAAGGTGAAAATACTATGTAGATACCTATTCTTCGACCTCTTCATTTTCATCTTCTTCGGTTTCGACCTCGACCTCGACTTTTTTCACAGCCTCTATAAAATGGTCCTTGATTAACTTTTGGATATACATATAGCTTAATCGAGTGTCTTCCACCTTGACAAGTTCAAAATCGTCTTCATCATCTTCGGCATCTTGGATGCGTACCTTTTTGTATATCTTTCCTTTCTTAACATCCTGGACGAATTTTTTATAACGTAGCAGCCCAGATAGTTTCTCATCCGGGATGATATATTTTCTATCTTTCGGATCTTGTAGATCTCTTTTTCCCTTTGGGTTGAGGCTAAACCATCTTTTAACTTCGGGTCGCTCTTCATCCTCCTTGCGATGTACATAGAGACATATAGCTCTCATCACATCTATACGTGATAGAGTAGTATCATGTGGTACCTTAAGAAAATCAGCGAGTTCCTCGCTGATAGTATATTCCAAATACAGACCACTATTAAGATTTTTCTTTCTGGTAGAACATAGGGCCCTAGCCTCCTTAGATCGAGTTACCTGAGGTAGTTCCTTTCTCATCTGAACTATAAGTTTTCTTGCTTTTTGAAAAGATCGTACACCCTTTTCCTTTTCTCTGCTTTTTCTATCAATTTCGGTATCCAATAAAGCTAATATATTATCGTAATGTTGAACATGATCTTGCATCGTGGCTTTTCGTCGCCTTTTCTTTTGACTTTTTTTATTCTCTTCATTTTCGGCAAGCTCAGATTCGAGTTCGGCTATAGGTTCTTTCCATTTAATTTTCTTATCTAAAGATTTAGTACTTGAAGGCTTTCCAAATTTAGAAGTTTTGAGAATACCTTTAGTACTCATTATTGAGATGAATATTACTACCTTATAGTAGTACTATATAGAAGACTAGTCACTTTAAGGTTGAAATGTGGAACTATATGCATATACCTTTAGTTTATACTATGGATAAACTTTCAACTGATGTTGATAAAGTCCATAGCATGAGAAAAATTGATAACATACTTAAAAGTTACATCTATATGTCGCGCGATATAAACGAGTGAGTCTTAGACAAATCTGAGATGTCTAAAAAACGCGCGATCAAAATTAACCCAACGTATCAAGAAGATACGTCCATGGATGTAACTACCGACGGTCCACTCTTTGATTTTAATTCGTTTGATTCCGAGCTATTGGAATTTTTCGATGATCAGACCGTCTATAATGCTATCAAATCAAAGATTATAGATACTCCAGGGATCGAAGAATGTGTTCACCCAAATTCATTTCAAGAAGATGGTATCTTTATCTGTAAAGAATGTGGTTGTGAAGTTGAAAAATTGGATTTCCAACCAGAGTGGAGATATTATGGTGCTTCTGATAATAGATTGTCTAAGGATCCTTCTAGATGCCATCGTACCAAAGAAAATACCAAAGGTGGGATTGAAAAAGTATTCCAAGATGCAAAATTAGTTCACATACCACTAGCTATAAGAAAGACCACCGAAGACAAATATAAGACTATAGTTGGAAATAATACCGTCCGTGGGTCTGGTAGAAAATCTATAGTCGCGGCATGTTTAATGTATACTCTAAGAGAAGAGGGTGACATTAGAACATGTGATGAAATTAGGGGTCTTTTCGGTCTTACACGACAGGAGATATCATCAGGTTTATCAGAATATCATGCTATCTTCAAAGAAGATAGGACTAAAAGTATCAAACCCGCAGATTTGATCAGACGAATTTTACATCTTACAAAGATAGGTATATCTCATTATAAACCTATCCTTAGGATAGCTAAATCTCTTGATAAGGTAGATCCAATTCTTAATAGAAGCAGTCCACAATCCGTTGCATCTGCTATAGTGTATCTTTATCTCTGTCTTACTCCAGAATTAAAGGAAGAGATGGGATATACTAAGACAAAATTTGCCCAAAAAGTAAGTTTATCAGACATTACAATTACTAAGCTCGTTAAAAGGGTAACCGAACTATTAGGGGAGGAGGTAGATATTTAGTAGCCTTATAGATGCCCATCTACGCTATAATACCTACCGATTCAAATACTTTTATTAAAACCCTAGTGCCGATCATCGATGCTAAGATGGATGACCCTAACACTACATTTATATTTAGCGATGAACATCCATACATTGCAAGGTACCTTCACTCTAGAAGGTATAGACAGTGCATACTATATCACCTAGGGATCAAACCAAAACATGACATTGGGGGTTATAAGAAGATTTCAGGATTCACATCTTACACAGAGATAGCATATGCTCTAACTTTGAAGGCCGACGAGATAATTACTATTTTGTAATCGCTGAAACTTTATGTATATAAAGTTTATCCATCATAAACTTTCGACTAAGGTCGATAAAGTTTATATACCTTTGGTAAAACTTTAGCTATGCTAAAGTTTATATACCTACCTATCCATAGATATTTCCGAATATATCTTCGGTAGATTCTTTTTCATCTTTTATTATTACAGAACTATCCGCGGTAGTATCTAACCCATGGCTGGGTGAACTAACATCTGGTATTTTATTAGAAGTCTCTGATTCTAGGGTTGATTGGCCGTCTTTTTCCAAAGTGTCGAGTTTAGGTTCTACAGAAGGAGTAATAGGATAATCTTCGATTATGGATGGTAGGACATCTAAACAAAGTTTCGAGTCTACCTTCGGTAGAGCATTTGATGATTTTGATATATTATCAGATATAACGTTTGATGTGGGTAGTAGTTTCTTACTCTCCTCAGGGAATAAAGAACTATACTGTTCGTTGATACCGTCTATCTTTGCATTCATAATTCTTTCAAACGCTTCTATTCGGGATACAAACATTCTGTCGACTTCGTATGTTTTCTCTAAACTATGGATCCCATCCTTAGATTCTTGTAGTGACTCTAATATCATCCTACCTATGTAGTGTGCAAATTTAGATCGATTGATAAAACACCTAGATGTAATCTCAAGTGCATCATCTACGACTTTCTTAATAAATTCTAACGTCTTGTCTCTCGATTCAGACTCATTTCTAAATCTATGTAGATCGAACCATCTCCCTCCTGTGATAGTTAGAGTTGCAACATTTAATTTCTCACATGGTTTTAACTTTGATATAAAACGTAACTTACTAACTATATCTTGTACGTTAAGGTCCGACCCATCTATCGCAAAGTTACGTAATATATTCTCATCCATTAGTGGTGGGTCACTACTAGTTACTAAGTTAATACCGAAAGTATAAAATACGACTAAGTACTAAAGTACATGAAGGTGAGTAGATGGATCCTCAACTTTTTACATATCGAGACCTTATTTATAATAGGGACAGTCTTTCTATTATCATATTTTATATGGAAAGAGAGATCCGTCAGGGAGGGTCTACTTAGACTGAATGATGTTACCAATGATATGTTTGGAATCCCCAAAGATCTTGTTAAAAAGAAGAAGAAAAAGAGGTACAAACATCAAGAGAGATGTAGAGAAATCTTTGAACAGATTTTTCACACACCTTTCAAAAGTGTAAGACCAGATTGGTTAAAAAATCCGGTAAGTGGTGGACATAATCTTGAGCTAGATGGGTTCGCTCCAGATATTAGAACTCCTATAGGGAGAGGTCTAGCTTTTGAATATGATGGTGCGCAACATTCAAAATATATACCCCGTTTTCATCCCAACGGCCCAGATGATTTTATATACCAGGTGAAAAAAGACTCCCTCAAGGACCTAAGATGTAAAGAACAAGGTGTAATGTTGATACGTATACCTCACTTTGTGGACTACTCTGATCTCGAGAGATATATTAGACAAAAGCTTAGTCGCGCTGGGATGCTCCGCTAACGAGTGCTACTCCGATCGACCTATGTCGTTTTATACTTTTTGAAATTTTTCGTGGGTAGGTATCCACGAAACTTTTATCAAAATCCTAAAATTTGGGGTCGAGATGTTGACCTATGATCGATGACAAATCTTTACAAACCCCAAATCGATCATAGGCCGACCTTGGCATTTGAACCAAAACCATAAACTTTATATACATAAAGTTTTACCAAAAGTTCATTCCTATCAAGGTCGGTCGTAAAGTCTAAGCTTGCTTAGACTATCCTCTCAAAGTGGGTGGTGTCATATCGATCCTGAGGATGACCCATCACCTCATGTTCCTGTTTCCATATGGGGTATGGTTGATGTAGTCTGGTAATATCATACTTGTACGGTGGTCGAGTCTGATCCCACCTAGTGGCGGTACGGTTACCGGTAGCATCGTCTTCCTTTGGAGTAAATGAGTATCCATATTGAAAGTATGGTTGGTCGGAATCTCTAAGTTCATGAGGAATTCTGGTTGTCTTTATACCCGTCCCGCTAAATTCTAGTGGCAACCTAATATAATCCGCTCTTAGGAGGTCTTGTTCATAAGGGATACGCCTATCAGAATAATACTGAGGGTTCCATTTCTGATTTGGAAAATTCTGTTTAGGATCATACAGATCCACCGATCCCCTATGATAACCCTGACCCCTCTCATTTTCTATCATTGCCTTTACCTGTAGTGAATGACCTATCCTAGGTTGGATATTGGTGGTACCGGTAGATGTTGGGGGGCATGATGGATCTGGTTTCCTAACACACATCTTTACACCCCCCGGTCTACCCACAGGGATAGTAGCAAAATCTGGATGGCACGGTCCTTGAAGTTTAATATAGCTATCTTCCATTCCGCCTAATGGAGACGCACCTAGAGAATATGACCATTTATTACCACCTGTATCAACCTTAGGTCGCTCATTTAGTTTCTGTAGCATAAATGTAGACGTCATGGTAACGAATAATAGATCGCTATACCACGCACACTAATTTAACAATATAATATAAATTTACCAAAGGTAGATCACAAGTTTATACTTATGAAAATTGATATTAGTATAATACACATTAGTATATGCTGAGTTATATATACCAAAGGTATAATCTGAACTTTGTTCGGTATAAGTGAAGTTCATACGAATATTAATAACTTACTACAAAGATGGAATTGCTCCCTTTTGAAGTCTTTGTCCACTTTGAGCTGGAGTTTGAAGATGCTAGGAGTTTGGCATTGGTAAATAAGCTTTTCTATGATCTTTTACCTTTTAATATTAAGATAACAGAACAGATAGTTTACAAACCCTCTTACAAACATTTTCTACCAGATTTTACTAATATAAAGCTTGAAAATAACACCCTTTGTTACCTGAATCTATTTACTAAAGTTCATACCCTTAATCTAAGCCGTACTAAGGTCACCGACGTATCTGCCCTGGGTAGAGTTCATACGCTCGATCTGAGTTATACTGAGGTTACCAATGTATCTGCCTTGGGTGGCGTTCATACCCTTAATCTACGTGGTACCAATGTGTCTGATATATCTGCCCTAGGTGGCGTTCATACGCTCGATCTAAGCAATACCAAGGTAACCGATGTATCTGCCTTGGGTGGAGTCCATACCCTTAATCTAGGTTGGACTAATGTGTCTGATGCCTCTGGCATATCCGCCCTAGGTGCAGTCCATAGCCTCGATCTAGGTTGGACTAATGTGTCTGACGTGTCCGCCCTAGGTGGAGTCCATACCCTTAATCTACGTGGTACTAAGGTCGCCGATGTTAGCGCTTTGGGTAATGTTCATACTCTCGATCCGAGTTATTCTAAGGTCGCCGATGTTAGCGCTTTGGGTAACGTTCATACCCTCGATCTGAGTTATACTAAGGTGTCTGACATGTCAGGCGTATCCGCCTTGGGTGGAGTTCATACTCTTAATCTAAGCTTTACTAATGTGTCTGATATATCTGATCTGGGTAAAGTCCATATCCTCTATCTAAGTGATACTAAGGTCACCGACGTATCCGACATATCTACCGGAGATCGGGTATTTAGACGAATTTAACTAAAAGTCATAGGTTATAATCTACTCTTGGTAGATTATGCTAATAAGGAAAAAAGCGTAAAAAACTGACATGCTCATATCAAAGTATAATGTGTAGTGTGTTGGTGTCGTGTACCAAAGTGAGATGGAACTTCGAAACGAAGCTTCGAGCCTACCTTTGGTAGCCCCCGTAGTTGAAATCGACTCATTAAAGGTAGATGAAAAATTGATAGATACTACTAGTAGCACAACCCCCAGAGCCGAGCCAGACGATTTTGATATACCAGACATTCCAGATGAAGAGGACGACCTAGATCAATTTCTCGCCGATTTTGAAGATGTGTGCGAAGAGTTCAAACTTACGCCTGAACAGGCCTACGCCATGTACGCAGAGAGAGTAGATCCTCTGGGCTATGCAAAGGTAAAGTCGTTTATCTATCAACAGATCTTGACCCTTGGAGAAGATAAGATAAAAGAGCTGGCCGGTATAGTCCACTCTCAAGAGTCTATTCGGCGGGAATCTTACAAGACGGATCTAACGGGTAAGAAGATGCTTATCAAACTACATAAAGAACTTACTCAAAAAGAAAGAGAGTCGTTTATTATCGATATCAATAAAGATATCCAAAGACTTAAACCTGTAGATGTTATCCTCGCCACTAGCGACTGGGATAATAATACCAACATTGACCTTGATATGATTAAATCCTCAAAAAACACTTTCAAAAAATTCATAGATGCTGGTCTACTTGGAGTTCTTGCCACTAACAAGTATTATGATAGCGCCAGAAAGTTGTTCTGTATGGCCTATATGCAGGCTACCACGTCCGGAGACAATATTATCTTTAATGGTGTGGATCAAAATCTATACAAGGAGAAATTTAGGTCTTCCATAACGACTATGGTGAGGTTATTGGAACAGAAATAAAAACTCTTTATCTCTCATAGAGAGATAAATTCGAAAACTTCGTAATATTTGATAATTATATGCCAATGTATATAATATATGTAGCAGAGTAATAATTGGAAAAAAAAGAATTTTCAATGTGCTGATACCCGCCTGGGTGGTAGTACTACCTCTATAACATCCTCAATATAGGTTGCGTAGTTATTACTTTAAAAATAAAAAATTTGGTATTCTAGTATTTAGATAGTTTGAATTTCTATCTTTATCTCCACGCGTATTTGATAAAAATTTCGCGTATGGTTCATAAGGTTTTTGTATGTGTGTCAGTGATTCTGACACTATCTGTCGCGTTGGTCATGGCCGACCTATTAGTTCCATGTGCTGAAGTATCCCCCGTGGCTGTCGGTCTCGATCCGGGTTCGCTTCTGGACTGGAATGTCGCACTGCAGGTGGGTATCGTCCTCTCTGAAATTCCCAGTGTGCGTGAACGCAATCAGATTGCTCATTTGTTGCTTCGTAAGAACAATACGTACTGGGAAAATCGCGCGGCCTACCAGGTTCAGTTTGGTCAGTATCGCAAGCAGTTCAACATTGCCTTCACTTCTGGTGGCGCTGGTCCTGGTGGCCAGCTCCCCATTCCTCCGGCCAACATCATCAAGTACACCTTCACGGGTCCTGCTTATCGCACCCTCGTCAATGGAATCGACATGATTGTCCGCAACTACACGGCTCACGCTGTCGTTGTCACCGACTATGTCTCACCCAAACTCTCGGATCCTGCTCTTGCTACTCTGGGTGGTGTGGCTCACGTTGTGGTTGATCTCCCGATTGATCCTTTTGAATTCACTCCTCGCACCTACTCGGCCTGCTATGCCGAGCAGAACTATGCCATTGATACCTCCGATCTCACGAGCCACTCCTGGGATGATTGTATCCCTCAGGCTATGTTTGTCGACTACTGCACGGCCGATTTTGCTCGTCCTCTCAATGCTACTGAACACGAGTGCAACTACTGCCACTGCACCTTCCCTCGTCCCATTCTTGATTGCACTGTGGCTCTCGATCAATTCACTGGTCGCTACACTGCTGATTACACCTTCACTGCTCTTGCATGGAACGCGACTCTCGCGGCCCAGTGGACTTATGAGCCCGTGGGTCAACCCTTTGCGGGTTCTAACCTTATTCCTCTCCCCAGCGATGGCAAGGACACTAACGAGGTCTACCGTTATGTTCCATGTGGCACTGCAGAGGACACTGAGGGTATGGTTGAACAGTGTGGCTGGAGCATCGTCAACATGTACGACTCTGCTGACATGAACAATGGTCGCCGCCCCATGCACATTGGTGAGGTTCAGTTCCACTTTGATGAGAATGATGAGCCCACTTACCCCTTCCTCCACAATGGCGAGTACATTTACCAGAAGCTCCACGGTCACGGCCACTTTTACTCCTATGTCGAGTCGAATGTGACTGATGCCAATGGTACTGTTTGGCAGGGCCATGAGAAGCTCGGATTCTGCGTGGTGAGCGTTGGGCGCGCGGTTAATGCCATCTGGTCGCCTCTCTACAACCCCTACTGGAACTGCACTTATCAGGGCATTGCTCCTGGTTGGTTCGACGTCTATCAGCGTGGTATTCCCGGTCAGTGGAAGGACTCGACTCGCTATGCCAAGGGCATGGGTCAGCGTCGTTCCATTGTTAACTTTGCTGCTCAGCTCTGTGAGGGTACCAACCTTTGCTATGCCAATGGTACCGCCGCCGTAGATCCCGTATCGACTGTTGTTTCTTGCGCTCCTGGTTTCACCGATCCTGTGACCAACAGCACCCCCTGGTGTGTTCCTGCTTACCGTGACATGTGCAGCCACTTGGCCAATGAGACTGAGGCCATGACTCTTGCTGACAATGTGGATTTGGCCCCCATGTATCACCATGGCTGCGGTGAGAGCTACGTGACCGACACGGACAGTGTCTATGGTCGTGATCAGGAGATTGGTCCTCTTCGCGATTCAGGCATGTCTCTTATTGAGAACAAACAGCTCCGCTATTGCACTCCATCCAATGCCAGTAGCATTACCAAGGTCACCATTGCATGCTCGATTCCTCGTGGCAATGGTCGCGATGATTCAGAGATCTTTGATGACTGGTCGTGCAACTCTTCCCAGCCTCTGGGTCCTGGCTCGGTTCCCCGCCATCCTCAGAATTCTGAGGTGATTCGCGTCTGTGAGTCTTCCCGTAAGCTCGGTTGTGCTACGGCCTGTCGTGCTCGCGAGGCTATTGCTAACTTTGTGGTATCCCCTGGTCCAAAGGAGGATAGCTTCATATTCAATTGCCCTGCTAGTCGTGACCCTGTTGAGATTGGTGGTGCTTACTCCCTCTACCGTGGCGCCCTCGCCGAGACGCTCCGCAACCAGCAGGGCGGTATTGCCACTTGCCGCGTTGTTTCTGAAACTATTATCCCAGTTGTAAGCAAGCGTAACCTTAAAAGTATCTAAATTAATTTGATATTGGTATACCAAAGGTATAATCTGAACCTTGTTCAGTATGTATTAAAATACATAGGAAGTATTAATCTTAAACTTATCTCTTATAAGAGATAAGTTCGAAAAATATATTGTATATGGGTAGCTACATAGGTAGATTAATAATCATATGATTGAAGGATGGAGTCTACTTCTCTGCCACGGTAAAGGTTACTATGACATTCAAGGTTTAGATTACGATAGAACTATAACTGTGGACAATTCTAATTTAGCAGAACCAGATTTTAGAATAGATATAGCTAGATATAGATGTAAAAAATGCCCAATATTTGATAACGTAATTATTAATGGTTGTCCTCTTGGTGGTAGCGAGTTTTATTTTTATCATGTGATAACAGAGATAGCTCTTAATGTATTGAAACCTGGAGGTATGCTTTTTACAACCGATTATGGATTTTTTACCAAAAAAACACTTAAAATCCTAGGATTAGAATATGTTCCTTATTCAGATGATTTTCAACAACTAAGAGCCGGCGATAACCCTAAAAATACAAAAGGAAAATCACTTGGATGGGGTTTAGCTAGTCCTGGTGATTCTTTGAATCTTAAGGCATACAAAAAGATTATATAAAAATCTTAAACTTATCTCTCATAGAGAGATAAAATGTTACCTTTAGATCAATGAACCATAAGGACCATGCCAGTCTGAAGGGTCTCTCTGAGCTATCGCCTGACTCTGATCGAGCTCACACTCTGACACACACTTATGGTATGAGGCACACTCTTTCCTATTGGAACCGTTTGAACCACTGCATGCTGAGAGGTCACCAGGATGGGCAATGTTGCATAGTTGATAGCATGATGCATCGGTGACATGAGCATCAAAATTATATCTTCGGTACATCATATAGATTATAATACCTGTAGCCGCTATGGCCACACCAAGGATGATGATCTTGGAACGATCCATTATATCGGGTTAACGTATATCACCACTATATCTGTCATAGAAGGAAGTTTACCAAATTTACCTATAAATTTATTTATTCACATAGGATTAGACATTAAAAGGTATCTATAGTATAGTTGCTACAGATTAATATATAGCGGTACCGGTACCATATGATAATATTAGTACTGGATCCTGGCACATCCACCGGCTATTGTCTAGCCGATGTCGATTATGATAATGAAACGGCGACCATCTATGAATATGGATATATAAACGTAGATGATTCTTCAGACTACCAAGGAGATCACTGTATAGATCTAATGTCCAAAATACAATATCTAATTGAAACCCATTGGGTAGAATCGATCGCTATCGAAGACTACTTTTTTAACAAACGAACTGCCACAGGGTCTAATGTTAACGCTGCTTTTAGGACCGCCATTCATATATTAGCAAGGCAAAATGACATACCTTATACCATCCTTAATATATCATCTTGGAAGACTTTTATAGCAGGGAGGTGCAAACCTACCAAGGACCAGAAAAAACAATGGGGTAACGAACCTTCCAAAAAGATAATGATCCAGGATGCCTTGTGGAAAAAATATAAGATTAGATTTCCAAATCACTCCATATCGGAAAAAACAGGTAAGCCCATATCATTTAGGTATGACGTGGTCGACGTGGTAGGACAAACCATCTATTTTATCTGCATGGTAAACGCCATACCTAAAAAGGGTATAGTATGCACCGTAGAACCCCCAAGTGACGTAGTTGTAAAGTCACGTAAAACTCGATATGTATATCTCTAATTATTCAAACTTCGTTTAATATATACTGAACAAAGTTCAGATTATACCTTTGGTATATATATACTGAACAAAGTTCAGATTATACCTTTGGTATATATATACTGAACAAAGTTCAGATTATACCTTTGGTATATATATATACTGAACAAAGTTCAGATTATACCTTTGGTATATATATATACTGAACAAAGTTCAGATTATACCTTTGGTATATATCACACCACACACCGAATGAAAATCGAAATATACGTATGGTTTTACATTTCCAATATGCCGTGCTGGGTATAATTCTAAACTTCGACTTACAGTACCTTAAAAAGGCTACATGTCATTGACCGAGTTTAAATATAAATTAGATTCTCTACCTCCAGAGATTTTTGAAGAATTCAATCTTAGTATAAAAGATTTGGGGGCTCTTTTTTTAACATCTAAGACCTTGATGGATTTGACTATGGATACCAAGATAAGGGGTATGGTGGTATATGATGATACTCTTGAACGTGTTGTTCACCGTCTGGAAAATATCAGGTTACGTCTTAGCGTTACACCAGGATTGAATCTGAACATATTTTCTGGTGCACATACGATTAGTCTTACCGGTATTAAGATGACCAATAAAAAAATTAAAACGTTGATGAGAAATAAAGCTTTACATACATTTGAAATTTCGTGGACTAGCTTGAAAGACTCTGGTCTTGAAATTATATCAAAAAACAAAAAGATTCACACTCTTGACATTGCAAATACCGCCATAACAGATGATGGTCTTGAAAGCTTAGTGGATAGTAATATAACATCTCTTAATCTTTCATGTGTAAATATCACCAATAAGGGAATTGTAATTCTATCAAATATTAAAATGCTCCACACTCTCAACCTTACGGGTACCGAGGTAACAGATGTTAATG
>Ga0210137_1000016_pt1 | contig 13047 bp, 14 predicted proteins | sample WestPond_TuleC_D_2_FD_185586 | JGI IMG/M metagenome (GOLD analysis project Ga0210137, IMG submission 185586) | Wetland microbial communities from the San Francisco Bay, California, USA, that impact long-term carbon sequestration -... | ecosystem: Environmental > Aquatic > Marine > Wetlands ... | reverse complement strand
CGGACGCGTCCGGCTACGTCCGTCCGGACGCGTCCGGCTACGTCCGTCCGGACGCGTCCGGCTACGTCCGTCCGGACGCGTCCGGCTACGTCCGTCCGGACGCGTCCGGCTACGTCCGTCCGGACGCGTCCGGCTACGTCCGTCCGGACGCCGAGCCGGACACATCCGTCCGGCTGGCCCGGTTCGCCGCCGCCCGGGGCATGACCGGCTTCACCAGGGCAGAGGCGCAGCAGGTGCTCGGGTATGGCAAGACCAAGACGTGGGAGGCCCTGCGCTCGCTCGTGGACGACGGCACGCTCGTGGTGACAGGCGAGAACCGGTCGCTCCGCTACCACTGGGCGGGCAAGTGACACAGCGTGATTGCGTTCGCGCCAGCGTCCGCGTCCGCGTGGGGACGGCGCAAGAAACACATCGCCGCACTATATAGAGCGGTTGGTCGCGTCCGCAGCACCGTTCGCGGACGCAGATTGTACGGCCCCGGACGGTCTTGCGTCCGGGGCCGTCCGTCACTCTGCGTCGATGATCAGGATCAGGCAATCTTGAGGACACTCATCACGGAACGAGCCCTGAGCACGGTAGAGCCGCTGGCGGACACCTGCGCCCATCGGAACTGGAGTGTGCCGCTGGTGGACACGACGATGATGAGGTCGATGGTAAGCGGGCCGACACCCGGGTTGCCTGTTGCGGTCGCGAGCGCGGTCGTGATGTCGAGGGCACCCGCTCCGAACGCTGGATACGGCGAGGATGCTCCGAGCACGTAGAGCCACGTGCGGGTAGCGGATGTGACGGTTCCGCTGTAGGTGAAGTCGTGCTTGAAGTACCCCCCGGTCGGGAAATCGAGCAAGGCCCTTATCTGAACGTGATAAGTGCCCGCCGCCGAGAGGCTTGCAGCGAAATGATCGTCATTCTGTAGCGTCGTTGATGCGCTGACGGTTTCATCGGCGCTCTTGATGTAGTACGTCGCGCCCGCCGATCCGGCCGCGTGTACATGGTCCTCGCGGCTGTATTTCTTCGACGTCCCGACGGCCGCCGTCCCGTTCGCCTGCGGGGTGTTCGCCCCCGCCTGGCCGATGACGAACGCCGTCGTGGCCACCTGCGTGGTGTTGGTGTCGGCCGCCGCCGTCGGTGCAGCCGGAGTTCCGGTCAGCGTCGGCGACGCCAACGGCGCCTTGAGCGCGTCGGCGGTGTCCACGTAGGCCGTCGTCGCGACGCGCGTCGAGTTGTTCGAGGCCGCCTGCGTCGGCGCGGTCGGGTTGCCGGTCAGGGCCGGGCTCGCCAGCGGCGCGTAGTCGTCGAGCTCGGTGTCGACGTCCTCGGCGAGCGTCTGAAGGTGCACCCACAGCCGGGTGTCCGCAGTGCTCGCGGGGTAAGTGATCCCCTTAGTTGTGGTGGGCACTTCAGCTCCTCGTCCAGTTGATGGTCAGCGTCCAGGCCGCTGACCAGTCGGCCACCCCGGCAAGCCGTGCATACGGCGTTCCGTCCGAATCGTAGATCGCCAGCCCCCCGGCCGTTCCGTCCACCATCGCCTGCACCCACGCCGTCGGGACGGTGAACGCCGGGTCGGTCTCGCCGATGGTCAGCGTCGGCCCGGCCGTGCTGGCCGTCAGGGTCGGCGCCCCGGCGGGCCGTGTGCTCTGCGTGACCTTATTCAGGGTCAGCGCCGCGCCGGACGTCGCCCCGCCGACGAGCCGCTGAAGCTGCACGCTTGCCGAGGTGACGGTGGCCCCGTGCAGGCTGGTCGGCTTGGTGCCGTAGAACGCACATCCGGTCAGGTCACCGAGCCCACCGAAGTTGCCCTGGTAGGTGCTGTCGAGGCCGGTGTTCCAGGTGGCGGGCGTGCTCTGGTAGGTCCGCGTCTCGATCGGCTGGCAGATCAGCGAGCCCGACCGGCTGGCCGGTTGCGGGTTGGGCGCTGTGTCGTTGGTCGGCGGCGTGCTGGCCGAGGCGTACAGCCGGGCCGCGACGTACCAGCTCGACCCCGACGGCACGACGAGCACCGGGTCATTCACGGCCAGGGTCAGGCCGCGCGCCACCTGTGCCGTAACGGTCTTCTCGCCGACCTTGATGCTCGCCGTCGAACCGGTCACGGTGGAGGCGGCCACGCCGCGCAGGGGGCCGCTCACAGCACCCTCACCCGCATCGACTGCACGCCCGGCGAGTAGGGCGTGGTGAGCTGCTCGACCACGCACAGTGCCCCGTCGAGCATCCCGGCGGTGACCTCCACGCCGTCGCCGACCTGAAGGCCCGGGTGCGGCACGGTGTCGATGTCGTAGAGCTTGGCGGCCGACCGGCGCAGGCGTGCGAGGGTTGCCGCCGCCGCCGCCTGGCACTGCGCCACGTCCGTCAGCAACGGACTGCTGAAGTAGTACGGCACCGGCAGCGGGTTGAACGGCCCGCCGTACTCCAGGGGGCTGCTGGGGTCGGTGTCGTAGGCCACCCCTTGCGGCACGGCGCCGTCGGACTGCTCGCCCCGGGCAACGACCACGGTGTACGCGCCCTCTCGGGTACCGCCACCGGCCGCCCGGACCACGGTGCCCCCGGCGCCGTCGGTCAGGGTGAGTACGGACGCCACCGGGTCGGTCTGCGGCTCGACCACCAAGTAGCCGTCGCCGGACATCGAGGCGGCCGCGGGCCAGGCGTCCAGCAGCTCGTACAGCGCCTTCAGCCGGTCGTTGTCCCACTGCATCGAGCCCGGCACGGCCCGGTCGGTCAGCCCGGCGTCGATGGTGGCCGTGAGCGCGGGCTCGATCAGGTCGCGCAGGGTGGAGGCGAACGTGCCGGTCGGCTGGAACGGCAACACGAATCGCGCCTCCCGGATCAGGGAGAGCAGGCCGACCGCGTTCACCGTGACGGTGTCGGCCTCGGTCTCGGTGTCGTGCACGAGGAACGTCCCCCGGCGCAGCCACTCGACCTGGCCGTTGCCGAGCTCGACACCGATCGAGCACCGGAGCTGCTGACCGAACGGCGCTAGCGGGTGGTCCGGGTCGCCGGTCGGGTCGTAGTTGACCCCCCGGTGCAGCCTCGGCACGGTCAGGGTGACCCGCTCCGGGATCTCGGCGCTGCGGTCGACCTGTTCGCTACCGGCGGAAACCGGCACGTCGGAGTCGAGCAGGGTCGCACCCCGCCAGGACTCCACCCGGAGTCGCATCGTCCACGATGACGTGACCAACGCCTGTGCCTGAGCGCTCATCGTCAGCATGGCCGGATCACCCGAAGTACCCGAGCGGGATGTCGAGCAGGGTCGCGTAGTCGCCGTTCAGGTCGGCGAGCGTCCCGCCAGAGCCGTAGAAGGCGTAGATGTCGGCGAGCGTGACCGTGGGAATCGCCAGGTTCGAGGGCCACGCCTGCACCTCGGCGACTTCCAGGGACCACACCCGCCAGTCGTCCGAGCCGCGCGAGGTCACCTTGCGCTCGGTCACGGCCGTGACCGCGAGGTAGGCGTCGATCCCGTCGTAGCCCCCTGGCTGGCGAACCTGAACGACGCCGCTGGTGCATCCGGCCATCAGCGCGAGCATGGCGACGCGCCCCGCGCTGGTGGTGGTCAGCACTTCGAGGTTCGAGGTCTCGTCGCCGAGCTGGCCGGACACCACGACGGTTCGCCCGCCGACGATGAACCGGGTCGCCAGCCGCTCGCGCTTGTGGTCGGTCCACGCCACGATCGAGACCTCGACCGACAGGCCCGAGATCGGATCCGAGAGCGCCACCTTGCCGCCGGTCAGGGTGTAAGCCGCCGGGCTGGTGCTGGCGACGTCCGTTCCGCCGACGTCCACGGTGTAGACCGTCGAGACGCCGAACTCGCCCTCCCAGTCGATGACCGCGAAGGTGGTGTCGTCCACGGTGACGCCGTCGGCCGAGCGGACGGCGGTCCGGGTCGCCCCGACCACGCGGTAGATGGTCACCACGTCGCTGACGGACAGGCCGGTGACCGAGAGCGCGACGCGCGGTGGGTAACTCGCCTGTGACGTCGCACTGATCGCCACGCTCACGCGTACCGCCTCCCTGCGTAGTTGTCCCAGCGCGCCTTCGCGGCGCCCTGGCGAATGGCGGCCTGCGTCATGGCGTAGAACGGCTGGCCGTCGAGGAACACGTTCGAGGTGACGTTCATCCCGCCTGCGGTGGGCGCGGCGGACGCCCCGGGGCCGCCCATCCCTACGTCAGTGGTCAGGCCGCGTAGCGAGTCACGGACTACGCCGTACCGACTCTCAAGGCCGCCGATGAAGCCCTCGATCACGAGCTGGCCGTTCCGGCGCAGAAGCTCGGAGTCCTTCGAGGGTGGCCCCTTCAGGTCCTTGATCGAGCTAGTGACGCTGGAGAACCACGCCTTGACCGACTCCCACTTCGCCTTGAGCCCGCTCCAGAGTCCCTCGATGATCTGAGACCCGGCGTTCCAGAGCATCGAGGCGGCACCGGAGAACGCGCCGCCGATGCTCGACTTCAGCCCGGTAACGAACCCGACCACCTTGTCGACGGCGCCCTTCACCACGCCGGAGATGGCGTTCCAGGCGCTCGACGCGGCCGAGCTGATAGACGACCAGACGGCGGACGCGGCGGAGCCGAAGGAGTGGACCGTCCCGGTGATGGCTGACACCACCGACGACACCACGGTCTTGACCGCGTTCCACACCGCTTCGGCACCAGCCTTGGTCTTGTTCCAGACGTCCTGGGCGGCGTCCCAGAGCTTGGGGATGTTCGCGGTGAACCACGACACCACCGAGGACACTGCCGCCTTGATGGCGGCCCAGACGGCTTGCACGATGGCCCGGAACGTCTCGCTCTTGTTGTAGGCGATGACAATGGCGGCCACCAGGGCGACGATTGCGATGACCACCAGGGCGAGCGGGTTGGCGCTCATCGCGGCGTTCAGTGCCCACTGCGCAGCGGTCATCACCCCGGACGCCACGGCGCTCGCGGCGGTCGCCACCTTGTGCGCAACGAAGGAGACGGTGCTCATCTCGGAGCCCGCCGCTGCCGCCGACAGGCCGAGCCCCACCTGCATGAGCGGGACGATGAAGTTCGCCATGCCGGACGCCAGGTCGCCGATGCCCATGCCGAGCATCAGGAACTTGTCACCGAGCGACTTCGACGCGGCCTCCCCCTGACCGAAGAGCGCCTGAACGCCGGTCATCGTGTCCTGAACGCCGGTGACAGTGTCTCGAAAGCCCATCGCGCGAGTGTCGAGGACGTCGAAGCCCTCCTGGAGTTTGCCCATGGAGCCGTGCAGGTGGGAGTCGCCCAGCGAGGTGACGACGCGCTGTACGCCATCGGTGGTGCGGTCGGCGAAGTTCGACATGTTCGACACGGCGTCGCGCACGTCGGCGAGAACCGAGATCCTGATCGGTCCGGCCATCTCAGCCCCTCCCCTGCGCCATGTCGTTGGCCTCCTCGATGATCGCCTCCCGCTGACCGGCGGTCAGGGCGAGGTACTGCTCGAACGTGAAAGACAGTCGGGTGCGGACTACGAAGCGCGCGTAGGAGCGGTCGCGAGCTTCGCTCGACCGTTTCCCTCGGCGCTCGTGCCGTCGTCGAAGTGCTCGGCCACCTCGCCGAGTCCCATCTCCATCACCGTGCGGTAGGCGTCAGCGTCGCTGGCCCCCTGGCGCTTGCGGTGGATGAAGATGAGCGCCCTTGACACGAGGGTGCTCGACAGGTCGGTGAATGGCGCCTTGAACCACTTCTGGATGGCGATCTCGTCGAATCCCGTCAGGGACCGACTCAGCTCCTCGGCGTCCAGCTTTTCACTCATCGAGTCCAGCCCTTCTGATCGCCTCGTCGAGTCCCACTTCGAGCATTTCGACGACGCGCGGCGCGAGGTCGGCATCTGCTCGTTGCATGAACTGCGAGGGGTTGATGTTGCGCTTGCGCCAGCCGTAGTTGATCGGCCCTGCGTACGGGATACGAGCGCGGCCCGCGATGACGACCGCCTTGTTCTTGGCCTTGTTCCCCCGGACGCTCCCCGCGAGCCTGCCGGATCGCTTCGGGGCGAATCCGGAGGCAAGCCGAGCGCCCTCGCGAGCGATGGACGAGAAGGTCTCCTTCAGGTCGGCAATGTCGACGCCGGCCCGCTGAAGCCCCCGCACCACCTCTCGAAGGCCCTCGACCCGCACCCCGGACTCGGCCACGTCAGGGGCTCACAGTTCCGAACGTCACCGCGCCGGTGACCGGGATCTTCACCTCGAAGGTGGCGAACTTGCCCTGTTCGCCGCCGAACGAGACCGGCAGCAAGGTGACCGTGCAGGTGGCGTTCGGCTTGCCGCTGCCCGCCCGGGGCACCAGGACGAGCGTGACGCTCGTGCCGGCGCCGTCGTTCAGCTTGTCGGCAAGGCCGGTGCTGTTGGTCCAGTCCTGGATGCCGGACAGTTCCAGCGTCCACGCCGTCGAGTCCACGTCCTGTACCACGCCGTCGGGCACCATCGTGCGGATGGTCTGAATCGGCGTCTCAGGAGTGAGGACCGCCTTCGTGCACTGGTTGGCGTAGTCAGTGCCGTCGATGGTCACGGTTGCGTTCCGGACGACATAGGCGCCCGTAGGTGCCGTCATTGCTACTCACTCCTCGCGGTGATCTGGAGCGCGAACAGGTCGCCTCCGCTGGTCTGGATGGTAACGGGCTCGATGGTGTCGACGAATACCGCGTCTCGCAGCGCCTCCGGGACCTCGCAGACCATCCTGTCGATCCAGTCGGACGCCACACGCTCATCGCTGGGCAGAGCGACGAACACGTGCCACGTTGCCTGCAGAACGGATTGCCCCTCGGCAAAGTCGTACCGCGCAATCAACGGCCATGCATCGCCGGGCTTTATGACGCGCGGCCGGTACTCGTATCCGGTCACGTCCTCGATCGTCGAAAGGGATTCGGCAAGTTCGAGGCGCTTCTCGGGGAGACTCATGGGTCAGCCCACCTTCTTCTTGCGGTGCGGTGCCTCGAACCGCCGCACCTCTGGATCGGAGCCTGGCAACACCATCGACCCCGACTCTGCGTCGCCTTGAAGAACGGCGAGCGGCAAACCCCGCAGTGCCAGGTTCCGGGCCACGCGCCGTAGCAGCGCCTGCCTGAGGTCGGCCGGGTAGTTGGGAGGGATCTTGCATCGGGAACGCTGAGCGGCGGCCTCTGCCGTGAGCGCGTCGAGCACCTCGGCGTCGGTCGCGGACGTCTCGCCGAGATAGGTCATGCACGCCGAGGTGTCGGGCAGTCCGTCCGCCGTCGGGTCTTGCGCCCAGGTGGTGAACGGGACTACCCCGATGGTGTCGCCGGACGCCGTGACGACCGCCAGGTGCCTGCCTGCGGCCGTGACGGTGTGCCGCCCGGTCCACGTGCCGGTAGGAGCCTGAACGGGCGTCACGGCGGACGTGGTGCCGTCTGGGAGGGTCACGAGGATGGCAACCGTGGCGGCGGCGGGCAACCCGTCGTCGTCCTCGGTGAGCACGGCGATTACCCACTCGTCGCCGACGTCGAGCCGGGTGCTCTGATCAGTGTCCGCGTAGACGGGCATCGTGTGCTACTCCTCTCTGCTGGTGCCGGGTCCGGCTGGCGCCGGGGCTGGTCAATGCCAGCCGGACCCGGGGTCAGTGGGTCAGACGACGGCGACGGCGCCGTCAGCCGACAGCGGCAGCCACAGGACGCCCCACGAGACGCGGCAGGTGGTGCCGATGGCGCCGCCCCCGGCGACGTTCAGCTTGATGTCGCCACCACCCGCGAGGGCGATCGGCCGATCAAGCGCCACGTGAGCGCCGACGTCCAGCCCGGCGACCAGCGCGCCACCGGCCGTGGTGTTCAGGTGCAGCCACGTGCCGGACGCGAGCGAGTCGACGGCCAGCAGTGTGGCGAGCGCCACGTCGGAGCCGCCGTCGTCCGGGTCGTAGGCGAGGTCGAAGTCGATCGACGCGGCGGGAACGGCCACGGTGATCAGGCCGTAGAAGCCCGTGATCAGGACGTCGCCGGTCGTGGAGAACAGATCCTCCGAGACGCCGGTCGCGGGCGGCAGGGCGGCCGTCCGGTAGGAGTAGGAGCCGAGGACGTCGGTCCGGGCGCGGGTTGCGCGGGTCATGTCGTGATCTCCGATCGTGAGGTCGGCTCAGGCCGAGTAGGTGACTTCGCGGACCCCGCCGAGCCGGGTGTTCGCCGTGGCGACGTAGCCCATGACGCCCAGCCACACCGACTTGACCTCGTACTCGAAGTCGAACCGGCGGGGCGGGGTGGCCCAGCCGTGGCAGTCGTCGGAGTTGAACAGGTAGGACGAGCCGTCGCCCCCGTTGCCGGACTCCAGCGCCCAGGCCGGGCGAGCCGCCAGGCTGCCCACCTGGACGTAGGAGTAGTCGGCCGACGTGGTGCCCCCGGCGTTGCTCGGAGCGAGGATCGGGTACAGCCGACGCCCGTTGTCGTCCACGGCACCCGCGAGCGCCGAGAACAGGTCGGACGCGACGAAGAAGTTACGGAACCGGTTGCCGCCCCGGATGAACTGGAGCGCCGCGAAGTTCGCGGTCATGTCCTGGTCGAGGTCGGCGTCCACGCCGTTCAGGGCGATGGCGGTCGGGGTGAGCGCGTCCAGCATCGCGACGCCGGCCACCTCCAGCGCCTCGTTGTACGCCCGGACGATCTCACGCCAGATGATCGTGCTGACCTGCGGGTTGCCCCCCTGGTCGATGGTCTCGCGGGTGATCTCGAACTTGCCCGAGAGCGCCGACGGGGTGATGGTCTGCCCGGTCGTGGTGAACACCCCTGCGGTGGGCTCGGTGCCCTCCGAGTGCGCGGAGACGACGGTCGTCGCGGTGTTGAACTTCGGCACCGTGAACGGCGTGCTGTCGGGGATGCTGCCCTTGTTGATCGCGGACCACACCGGGGTCGTGAAGTCGAGGTTGTCGACGTAGAGATCGGGGCGGTTCCGGGTCGGGTTCAGCTCGTTCACGTCGCCCGTGCTGACGTCGTCGGTGAAGACGGCCGTCATGAACTTCTCGATGCGCTCGCCCGCCTCGCCGTCCTTGCGCTTGATCGAGGCGAACAGGTCGGTGGAGAAGTCGTGTGCCCTGCGGTGGCCGTTGAAGCCGTATGCCAGCTCGTCACGGGTCACGCTCAGGGAGGCGGTGCGCCGGGGGTTCACGGTCGTCGGACCCTCGCCAGCCGACAGGGCGGCGGTGACGGCGGTCTGAACAGCGGCCTGGAGGTCGGCGGCGGTGAACGCAACCGGCGCGGCGGCCGGGGCGGCGGGGGTCGCGCACGGAGTGCCCGGCGCGTGGACCTGCCCGCAAGTCGAGCACGGCATGGCGGTGTTCCCTTCGGTACGGGAGGACGCGGCCACGGACGTGAGCCGCGCGTCGTCGAACGCCGGGCTCGCCGTGAGGGCGGCACCCGTCAGTCGAGCCTTGGTGACCAGGTTGACCGTGGGGTCGGCCGGGTCGGTGGTGTAGTCGAGGATGTCGACCTCGGCGGAGAGCCCGTCGAGCGCCAGGTCTTCGGCCAGGGCGAGCGCGGCGTCGCCGTCAGCACCCCGGGCCACCTTGAACCGGGCCGAGATGCCGGACGCGCTGCCCTTCACCTCGGTGGCCGCCCCCAGGAGCGCCGAGCGGTTGTGCTCGCGGTTCAGCTTCACCCGCGAGACGGCCGAGGAGTTCCACTCGACCGAGCCCGGCGCGAACCGCCAGCGACCCTGCCCGTTCATGCCCACCGGGCCGAACGGCAGCAGCACGCCGGACACGGTGCGCTTACTCGCGTCGGCGGCGAACGTATCCGTGCCGCCGTCCTCGAACGTGAAGTGCGTGCTCGCGGCCGAGAACGTGGCGCTCACCGGGGCGGCGTTCGCCTGCGGCATGGGTGCCTCCTGCGGCATCGGGGCGGCCGGTACCGCCGGAGTCGGTTCGGGAGCGGCCGACTTGAGCTCGTCACGCTGCGCCTGCGTCAGCACCGGGCGGCCGTCGTCCTCGCGGATCTCATCGACCGTGATCGCGTCGAGGGCGGCGAGCTGGGTAGCTACGGTGGCCCGGGTGATCGGGTCGGCCTTGAGGTAGTCGCGCAGGTCGAACGCCACGCGATACCCACGGCGGGTCACGTCGTTCATCGACAGGCGGTCGGCCACAGCCCGCATGTACGGCGCGAGCACGTCGTTGATCCGATCCTGGCGGCGGTCGGTGGCGTTCTGGTAGGTGCGGCTCGTGGTCGACACCCCGAGGTCTTCCGGGTCGAGCCCGAGAGCGTTGGCGATGTCGAGGGCGGCCCGCGCCTGGAGCTGCACGAGCTGGAGGTCAGCCGGTGACGGGTTCGTCAGCGGGTTGTACTTGAGCGACGCGGGAACGTACCCCTCGGCGTCGTCGTTGCGGGCGTCGTTCCAGTCGGCCAGCAACTCGGCGATATCGTCGTCGTCCGCCGGGTCGGCGCCCTCGGCCGGGGTGAAGTACCCGAGCGCCTTCGGGCTACGGGCGTACCGCTCTGCGGCCTTCTCCAGCATGATGGCGCGGCGGATGGCCCGCCGGGCGGCGACCAGGAGCGGCGGGTTCGGGCTGTCGAACCGGATCATGTCGCGGCCGTCGACAACCTCGGCGTCGATCCACACGGCGGCCGACGGATCGGCGCCGGACGGAAGCAGGTTGAGGCTCTGTGCCCCGGGCGGCGGGTTCAGGTGCACCCGGGAGACATCCACGTGCTGGCCGGACATCGGGAAGTCGTTCCACCCGCGAGCGGTGACCCTCCACCAGGCGAGCCCGTCGAAGAGGAGATCCTCCACGGTCTGCGCCACGGTGACGACGTTCGGCACCTGCGGGTCGATCTGCTCCAGTAGGGACGAGCGGACGGTAGCTCGGTCCGGCCCGTACTGGGTCAGGGGCAGAGTGCTCACGGCACAGATCAGGTTCCTGCCACGGAGGATGGCAGGCACCTGAAGCGCGGACTCGCGACTCACGGTGGCCGTCCATCCCGTGCGCTTCTGCGCCGAGATGAACGTGTCGACCGGATCGACCGGGCCGGAGAACGTCTCGGCCTGCGGGTTTGTCTGCGCAGCACGCATCACGAACCGGAGACGACCAAGGAATCCCACGTTGCGCAGGGTAGCAGGATGTCTCGTCATTCGGACAGACCCGGTCTCGCGGGTCGAACGATCCTCTGCCGCCCGATCGGGAACGGCAGGGTGAGCGCGAGGTGCGTTGCCCCGGCCGCCGCGTAGGCGGCGTCGCAGTGGCCGCCCCGCCGGGAGAACGCCCATCGGTCGCCAGTGGACAGCTTCTCGGCGGCGACGACGTGGGCGGTCAGCAGGGGGTCGTCGGAGTGCAGCACGAGGCCGTCGGCCACCCGCTGCGCGAACCCCATGCAGCAGGCGGCGACGTCGCCCCGGATCGCCTCGGGAGCGCGCCCCAGGACGCGCCCCAGGGGCGAGCGGCGCACCTCGGGCATGGACTTGCCGACCGCCCCGAGATCGGCCGCCAGCGCCGCCGCCGGGCCGCCGGGGAACCACCCCAGGGCCGCGGGCCGGATGCGCTGCACCAGAGGCAGCAACTCGCGGCGCAGGGCGTCAACGCAGCCGCGGCCGGTCCACGAACCGACGACCTCGACCCGGGTACGGCCCTGCGGGTCGGTCGCTGCGGCAACCACCGTGGCGTGCGCGCTGTCCGGCGCGACGTCGAGGCACAGGGCCACCCTCGCGCGCAGGGCGAGCAGGTCGCCGACCTCGGCCGCGCGCTCCCAGGCGTCCGGATCGACGGCGGGGTCGAGGTGGCGCACCCGGATGCACATCTTCTCGGTCCGGAACTTGGCGAGTGCCTCGCCCCCGGCCGCCATCGCGGTGCGCGCCTCGCCGAGCAGCTCGCGGGCGCCGGGGCCGTGGTAGCCCATCCCGGGGTTGGCCTGCGCCAGGGCGGGCAGGTCGTCCGGGGCGCTGCGGTCCGGCGCGCTGTACTCGGCGAGGAACGTGTTCGTGGTCGTGTCGCCGCCCTCGATGGCCTTGTGGGCGGCGTCCTGCTGCTCGTTGAGCACGACCGAGTGGTCTTCGCCCGCGTTGCTCAGGTGCCACGCCTGCGCGTCGGGCACGGCGCCCATCGCCGGGACGGCGGCGCCCCACGCCGCGTAGTCCTTGTGCTCGCGCAACTCATCCTGCACGAGCCGATGCACGGTGAGCGAGCGGCCACCCTCGCCGTTCGCCGTGGCCGTGACGAACTCGTTTTCGCCGTCCTTGAGCACACTCGACCCGAGGATCACCTTCTTCCACCGCTTCTCGGGCAGGTCGAAGGCGCCGGACGCGCGGGCGCAGCTCTCGGCCTTGTCGAGCGCCTTGTCGGCGTACTTGAGCTGAGTGCTCGTCCACAGCACGCACGGACGCCGGTCGACCAGCAGCCACGCGAGCCCGAGGATGATCGGAATCTCGCTCTTGCCGTTCTGCCGGGCGACGACGACGAGCACGTGCCGGAAGCGCAGCGAGCCGTCGGACAGCAGCTCACCGGCGTGGATCACGACCCATCGCTGCCACGGGTCGAACGGGCGGCCGAGCACCTCGTCGGCGAACCGCACGTAGTCGAAGCCCTCGCTCGTCTCGGGCGTCAGCGCGCAGCCACACCCGCACGGCCCCGGCGGGCCGGTCACGAGCGGCGGTGTGTAGATCCTCGGCACCGTCGAGCCGACGACCTCAGCGGGAGCGACGGGCTCGCAGCTCGTCGAGGGCACTACGGCGAGCGTCTGCGCGACCGGTTCCACCGCTCGCACCTCCCTTCGTCACTCCCTGGCGCCCGGCCACGGTCAGCCCGAGGGCCGTCAGCGCCGCGAGCAGCTTCGGCCCAAGGTCGGAGGCCACCGCCTGCGCGTCAACCTTCGCGCGCAGGCGGTGCACGACGTCGTAGAGCGGGTCGTCGGTGCCGTCCAGCTCGGCGGCGACCTCGTCGAGGCGGTCGGCCACCCGCTGCGCCTCGTCGATCAGCTCGGCGTACCGGGTGGCGAGTGCTGCTGCGGCGCCGTCCCGGTCATCCCCCGTAGCGGCGTCGAGCGCGTCGGCGACGGCTTGAGCCATCCGGCCGCGGTCGGGCTTCATCGGTCCTCCTCGGGTCGTTCCTGGTCGGAGCCGTGATCAAAAAAAAGGACAG
>Ga0210137_1000015_pt1 | contig 13123 bp, 17 predicted proteins | sample WestPond_TuleC_D_2_FD_185586 | JGI IMG/M metagenome (GOLD analysis project Ga0210137, IMG submission 185586) | Wetland microbial communities from the San Francisco Bay, California, USA, that impact long-term carbon sequestration -... | ecosystem: Environmental > Aquatic > Marine > Wetlands ... | reverse complement strand
AACTACTCCGCCGCATCATCCCCAGATACGTCAACAGACCACACATCCAAGTAATATCAGACAACCTAGAAAAAATACGCACCAAACAAATAGACCGCCTACTCATCACAACACCACCACAAGTAGGAAAAACCGTAACAGCAGTAGTCGGAGCATCCTACTGGTGGCTAGCCAACAACCCAACAGACCGAATCATCATCGGCTCATATGGAGACCAGCTAGCAGTAGACCGTGGCCGAGACGTCCGAACCCTCATCCGCGCAACCGGCAACCGCTACAACCTCGCACTCGCACACGGATCAGCCTCAGTACAAGACTGGCGCCTCGAAACCGGGGGAGGCATACGATCCGTCGGTGTTGGATCAGGTATCGCGGGAACCCCCGGGGACCTGGTAATCATCGATGATCCACACAAAAACCGGCAGGAAACCGAATCAGCCACCTACCGCAATACCGTCTACAGCTGGTACATCGCCGACATTCTGAGTCGAGTGGCACCAGACGCGCCCGTGATCCTGGTCATGACCAGGTGGCACCTAGATGACCTAGCTGGAAGAGTCATCCGGGATGAGGGCACAACAGATGAAGGTGGTCGCTGGCATATCGTCCGCATGCCAGCGCTATGTGATGATCCCGAACATGATCCACTAGGACGCGCCTACGGCGAACCCCTCACCCACCCAAAAATAGACATAGAAGATGTCGAGCGGGCTATGCGCCACTGGGAAGGGAAACGAGCATCATGCGCCTCAGCCATACGTGAATGGTTCTCGCTCTACATGTGCGATCCGAAACCCAGTGAAGGCGCACTCGTCACCTATGACCTGATGAAATCCAGACACCACCACCAAAACCAGCCACGAGTAAAGCGCACTGCCGTAGCGGTAGACCCATCAGGTGGCGGACGTGACACCGCTGGAATCGTCGGCGGATACCTCGGCATCGATGATCGACTCTACATCACCCACGATCGATCAAAATCCATGCCAACTCACGAGTGGTCCAAAGAGGCATGCCGGCTGGCCGCTGAAATCGACGCGAGCATCATCATCTTTGAGAAGAACTTCGGTGGCGACATGGCGGGTCGATCTATCAGAACCGCATGGTCCGCTCTCCAGCTCGAAGAAACAAACAAGATCAAAGCCGGGATCATGGAAGCGGAACCCAACATCGGAGCACGTGACCTAGAACGGCGCGTCCAAAAAGCTGAGCTCACCTACGGTCACTGCCCACAGATACGTGAAGTGGTAGCGAGGAAGAGTAAAACCCTACGGGCTGAGCCCGTGGCGCAACTTCTCATGGAGGACCGAGTTAGGTTAGGTGCATACCTACCAGATTTGGAGAGTGAATGGTGCACCTGGCAGGGTTCCGGGGACTCCCCCGGAAGAATCGACGCATCAGTATATCTCGCCTACGCTCTGCTACCAAAAATAGCAACGCAGGGAAACAAGTCAGCGGCACCGACCGGTACGCTTCCAACAACGCATTTTGGAACTTCCAACAGAATTCCAAAGCTAGGCTAGGAGAAACATGTCGTACCCGCTCGGACGAATCGTCAACCACGATCCACAATCGAAGATGTACCCACATGAACTACCAGTAGACGTATGGATACGAGATGTAACCTGGCAGCGTTACTCTCCGATCATTGATCAGGGAAACCTCGGCTGCTGCACGGGCGCTGCCATGGCAGGCTGGTTGGGATGCGCCCCGCACGTACAGAACGTCGAGCAAGCCAACGGCTTTGATCTCGAATACGCTCACAAGCTGTACAGTAGAGCGACACACATCGATCCATTCCCTGGCTACTGGCCACCCGACGACACCGGTTCCAGCGGTCTAGCCGTAGCCAAAGCAGCCAAAGAGTTCAAGAACATCAGCAGCTACAGGTGGGCTTTCTCGGTAGATGGGCTGGTCAAAGCCCTCCAATCAGGGCCGGTAATCATCGGGATTCCCTGGTATGAGGGCATGTTCACCCCTGATCGGGATGGGCGTATCTGGCCTACCGGTGCTGTGGCTGGTGGTCATGAGGTTCTCATCCGTGGTCTGATCGGACGTGATTTGATCTTGTCCAATAGTTGGGGTACCGGCTGGGGTATGCGTGGTGAGGCGTTCCTACCGTTGGATGTTTGGGCAACGCTTCGTAAGCAGCAGGCTGATGTAACCATTCCAGTCATCTAACACGCTTGCACGGTTGCGTAGAGACGTGTATAGTTGTTGACTAGCCCTACACACAGTCAGGCCCCTAGGTTGCTGATCCACCTAGGGGCCTAACCGCGCTTCAACGCAGACAGATACTCTCACCTAGGCTCTGCTACTGGCAAGCTAGGACGGACCCCGTACGGCATAGCCTTCAACGTCCGCATAGTCCGCATATGATGAGTATCAACCAGGCGAACCACCAACCCACAGTTGACACACACATGCCCCCCCAAGTCCACTACCGGCAGTATGCACGTGCAAGTAGCATGAGCATCCCTTGCCATCATGCACTCAGCGTGATACATACCCCGCTCACCCATCCACCACGGAACATCCGGCTTATCCCAACCACACGTATTCACCGGAGACTCGGAACTACTACCCCCATCACACCAGGCACACTTCGTCAACCAACGTCGCCTAAGGCGCTGCCAAACCATGATCTTCACATGCCAGTGCCACACGTGCCACTTCATCCGGTGCCACTTGCAGATCCTGCCAGCGTCGTTTTTCCCTGGTTCGACGTGCCAGACGCTGAGCAGATTGGGAATATCAAACAGCAACGCATGTGGATCATGCATAGGTCACACCAAATCCGGCCTATGATCAACACATGGTTTCACCGGCCACTATCGTCATATACATGCTGGCAGTCGCCAGGATAACCACCCTGATCACACATGATCAGATCACCCTACCCGCCAGGCAATGGGCGATCAGCCGATTCGATCCCTATAAGCGTGTCCACAGGTGGATTGTTTACCTACTAGGTGAACCCGATGGGGACGCAACTGGGTGTCCATGGTGTGTGTCCATTTGGGTAGCGTTTTTGATGCTCCCAACATTGATCTTATGGCAATATGCCTGTATGCCATTCATAGCCCTAGCCGCATCTCAGGTTACGGGCATGACCTTTAAATGGGGTCGCTCATGAAACTACGCAAAAGCGATATGCGGCAACTGGGCGTAGCCGACCCCAGCATAGCCGCACAAATCGAACAACTGTTCTACCCACCAGTCATCTGGAAATTTCGCCAACACACCCGCACCAAACTCAACCAACTCACCACACAATCAGCACGAAACCTCACCAAAACCGGAGCCATAACAGCAGCAGTCAGCCGCTACACCATGGACGGCAGCTGGAAAAACTACAGCTTCGGTGACAGAGCATGGCAAACCGACGCATGGCGCCTCTACGACATCACCGGACAACTAAGGTTCATCGCCAACTGGGTAGGAAACTCCATCGGCCGATGCGACCTATACGTAGCAGACGCACTAGCCAACGGCGTAGCCGGTGAACCAGTAGAAGACCCAGAGATCGCTGACCTAGCGAACGTTCCCCTGGGCACCGGTGACACCCGCGCAGAGAACCTACGCCTCGCAGGAATCGACATGTTTGTATGCGGAGAAGCATACATCGTAGCCGAAACCGGAACAAACAATGACACATGGTGGGTAGTCACCAACAGTCAAATCAACAAACAAGGCAAAAAAATACTCATAAGCCGCCCACCAACACAAGGCGGAACACTCGAATACAAAGACGGAAAAGACCTAATCCTACGAATCTGGACACAACACCCAAGAGACACAAACCAACCAGACTCATCAGTACGCGCAGCAATACCAGACCTCAGAGAACTCGAAGCACTCAGAAAACGCGTATTCGCCGAACTAGACAGCCGCCTAGCCGGAGCAGGACTACTCGCCCTACCAGACACAATGGACCTACCCCACGGAGACGACGAACCAGCAGGCGCCGAAGGATTCTCCGCCCTCCTAGGGCGTATCATGTCCCAATCACTACAAGACCGATCCAGCGCCGCATCCATGGTCCCCATCATCACCACAGGTGCAGCAGAAGACATAGAAAAAATCCGACACATCACCTTCTGGTCAGAACTATCAACACAAATACCAGAACTCAGACAAAGTGCACTCGCCAGTCTCGCACAGTCACTGGATGTTCCACCCGAAGTGATGATGGGAATCGGATCAAGTACAAATCATTGGAATGCATGGGCAATTAGCCGAGAAGCAGTCCAAATACACATAAAGCCCATACTGACCCGCATAGCGGCAGCCCTCACAGAAGGCTACCTCAAACCAGCCCTCGAAGCCATGGGCCTAGACCCAACCAAATACTGCTTCACATTCAACACCGCACCCCTCACCATCAACCCAGACCGCTCACAAGACGCACTCGGCATGCACGACCGCCTACTCATCTCAGACCAGGTCGCCCGAGAATCCTCATCCTGGGAAGAAACCACCCAACCCACCCAAGACGAACGCGCCCGTCGCCTAACAGAAAAACTCCTACTCACCAACCCAGACGCGGTACTAAACGACCCGGCCCTACGCGAACTCATCGGTCTACCAGCTGGCACCGGAACCGTAGCGGCCACCAGCGGCACAGCACCGGAACCCGCACCGGAATCCACACCGGTTGAAGGCCCGCCCGAGGAACCAGCCACCACTGAACCCAACCAAGTGGCATCCTTGGTAGAGGTGGCATCCCGACGGTACATGTCCCTGGCCGGGGCGAAGCTGGTACCGCACCGTGAACGGCCGGCTATGCCAAAGTGGCAGCTACACACAATCCACGGTCCAACAGATAAGGCCGATCTGCTGGTGCCCGTGACATGGCGAGATGAGTTCGCTGGTCTAGGCATAGATCATCTACTGCCAGCGGTTGAGCGGCACTGCATGACACTCCTATATCAGGGTGCGCGCCTGGAACCATGGATGGTGACCGATGCCTAGCGCTGTAGAGGATCCGTGGGATGGTGAAGGCGTCGATCCGTGGCTACCCAGGCAGCTTGCCGATGAGTTGGACGCTGACGTTGCTGAGAGTAGTTTTCGGTTGATGCTCGCCGATGGATTGGCCCGCTGGTTGAAGGCGGTGTCTGGTGCGGTACTTGGGCAGGCGATACCAGACGTCCATGCGCTGTACACCAAGGACCAGGTGTGGCGTGATGTTGTTGGTGGACTGGTTGACGGTCCGTTGAAAACCTCAATGGTCAACATGTACACGGATCTGCTCGGTAAGGGTGACTGGGAGAAACGAGCCATGGTCACTCAGCAGCTCGCTGAGGCTACGAATCGTATGCTGCGCTTCCCGGACACGGTGTTTGAGATGCTCACCAGTGAGAAGACTCGTATCACTCAATCCGGGGGGAGTGTGCGGGATGTTGTGGCTGGTCTGTCCGTGTTCCTGGGTTCGGGTGAGAAGCGATGGGATGTCAAGGCAAATCTGATAACGCGTACCGAGGTTTTGTCTGCGTTGAACGCGGGTCGGTTCGACGCGATCAAGATCATTGGTGAGGATGGTCCTGGCCAGCTATATCACATGTGGTTGTCAATGCATGACGAGTTTGTGAGGTCATCTCATATGATCGCTCATGGACAAATAGTACCAATTGGGCAAACGTTCGAAGTTGGATTCGACCTGCTCCGCTTCCCATGTGATCCACTAGGAAGCACAGAAGAAACGATCAACTGCCGGTGCCGAACCATCCAAGTTGACAAAAATGGCAGAAGCGTACAGAAAGGCTGATCATGGCAGACGATGTTTGGCGCGGCATGCTCGCACCCCTAGACGTACCAACCGGAGACAAGCGCCGGTTCTTGTCTTCCGGAGTCACCTCCCGTGATCTACCCCTGCCGCTCAAGTGGCAACGGGTTGACGCTGAGGGCCACGAGGATTCAGTCATCGTGGGATCAATGGACGAGATCAACTACGGTACCGTTCAGCAGGCGATCGACGGTGGATGGATTGATGCCAAGTGCATCAAAAAAGGCATGAGCGCTGACCTCATGGGAGCATGGGGTATCGGCAGATTCTTCCAGGTGAACAAGGATGAGATGCCACGTCTCTACGAAGATGTGGCCGAAGCTATCCTACTCAGTCAGCAAAGCGTTGTCGGACCGTCAGTTGATCCTGGCAGTTATGAGTACGTGCTAGCCCGTGCGGGCAGTGATGAACCTCTGAGCGATGAAGACCTTGACGAGATCATGTACGAGGATCCCGACGTTGAGATTGAGATCGAGCTGCTGTTCACCGCGTACGAGATTGCAGCCGCTACTCTGGTGAGCATTCCGGCCTTCGCGGAGTGCCGCCCGTTTGAGGTGATCAGCGCTGGCAGCATGGTGTTGACTGCTGCTATCCGCTCGGACGGTTGGGATTCCATGCCTCTCGCCGCTCGTGATCTTGAGTGGGATGGGACTCAAGCTGACCGTAACGTCTCAAGCTGGGCTGATCTCGACAGTGATAATCCAGACTGGGAACGCTACGCATCAGCATTCCTCTACCAGGATGATCAGGCTAACCCAGAAACTAAGGGAGCCTACGGTTTCCAGATCGCTGATCTGATCGACGACCAACTCACCATCGTCCCCCGCGCAGTCTTCACCGTCGCTGAGGTGCTGCAGGGATCAATGGGAGGAACCAACATCCCACAAGCCGATCAAGACGCTATGAAGGGCGTGGTTGAGAAGCTGTACAAGCGTATGGCCGATGAGTTCGATGATCCAAACATCGTCGCGCCGTGGGTGAGCGAGACAGCATCGATCAGTTTCGCAGAAGCGCACGTCTTCAACGGTGCTCTGTTCACCAAACCGGAACTGTCGAGGATCACTCCGATCACTGTTACCGACGATGGCCACGTCTTTGGTCACGTCGCGACCCACGATACTTGCCATGTTGGGATGCGGGATGCTTGCACTACAGCGCCGGTTGATGATGATGGTTACCGGATGTTCCACAGGTACCAGGTTCCTGGGGTGGAGCAGCCGGTTGGGCGGATCACTGTTGGTCATGGGCAGCACCAGTGCTCATGCCGTCAGTGCGGGGGTCGTAATGATGATCATGCGTGCTTGAAGTTGTCGGCTGGTGGTGCTATCGCGCATCATGATCAGTTGTCAACGGTGGCTTGGGTATGCGCGGGTGAAGACGAGGATCTTAACGCCATATGGGTATCAGGTGTGATCAACCCAGAAGCCAGCATCGATGACATCGGCGTACTTACCCGCCGTAAAGTCTCTGGTGACTGGCGACCCGTTGGCGGACAGACCACCCTAGTCGAGGTTCTAGCACTGTCTCGGGAGGAGCCAGGCTTTCCCCTGCCACGAGTACGGCTTAGCGGCTCAGGTATCCATGCGCTGACAGCCGCTGGAACGGTCCGGCCTATGGTCGATGAGGATCCTTCCGATCCTATCGACTACGAGCGGTTGGCAAGCCTGGTAGCAGATAAGATCAACTCTAAGATGGCAATCCAACCAGCCGAACCCGAACCGACACCCGAACCCGAACCGGTTGCCGATGTGCAGCTCGAAGAGAACATTGCAGCAGCTCTGGCCGAAGTGTTCAGCGCGGTCGACAACGCACTAACCGAATCGATCATATGCGACCTGAAAGGAATCTGACATGTGCTGCGGACAAAGGTCAGTACCGCTAGTCCCCGCTACAGCGGCCGAACCATCCACCACATGGGTTGTGAAGGACGCTGCTGGCACTGAGGTGGCGACCATGCCCCGTGAGATAGCGGCCAAACTCAAGGCTGCCCGTATCGGTGGTAGCGTGGAAAAGCGTATTGCTTGAGGATCTGTTGGGGCTAGAGCGAGTCTCTAGCCCCTACTGTTAGGTGGGGGCAGTTGACAACCGTCAAGATCATAATTCCGTGGCGTGAGGGCTGCCCAAACCGAGAAGCAAACCTCGGCGCCGTCAAACACTGGTGGACCGAACACTACCCAGACTGGCCTGTGCACCTAGGCCACTGGGGACCTGAGAAAGGATCGTGGCGTAAAGGCTGCGCTGTCAGACGAGCCATGGACACATCAGAGCCGACTGACGTTGTGGTGGTAGCCGACGCAGATGTGATCATTCCAGGCGTGTACCAGGCGATTGAAGCACTGGAAACCAGCCGGTACGAGTGGGCCATCCCGCAACGCACGGTCTACCGACTCACCCCTGACGCGACTAGCCTCGTGGTCCAGGGGAAGATGCGACTACCAGCAGTAGTAGATGATCCGCGTAAGTATGCTGGCCTAGCTGAGACGTATATATGCTCGGCTGGTGGTGGAGCTGTTGTCCTCACCAGTGAGGCGCTGTCTCGTTGCCCGATGGATCCTAGGTTCGCGGGATACGGGCAGGAAGATCATTCTTGGGGTAGGGCACTGTACATGCTTGCTGGTGCTCCGCATCAGGTGGTCAGTCCGTTGTGGCACCTCTGGCACGCTCCACAACCACGACTCAGGGTAGGTGACTCGATCAGTAGGGGAATCGGATCGTTAGAGAGTTTGCGGTTGTGGACGCGGTATCGGATCGCTACGACTAGGCCGCTAATGGAAGCACTCATAGAGGAAGCCAGGAGCTATGGAGCCGACGCAGATTGAGTTTCAGATCCACTCGGGTGGAACATCAATCAACATTGAAGGAACGGCCAACAGCCCGGCTGAGCTTATTGCGATTGTGGCTCGGATCATGAGCCTGTCTGCTGCTCAGGTTACGGAGCTGCCTTTGCGTAAGGTGTTGGCTGGTATGAATACTGTGGCTTTGTCGCCGTTGGAAGATAAGTAGTTACGTAGGGTAGGAAACACTCCCTGCCCTACAATAAGTAGTTAACCGAACACAGTTCCATGGTGCACCCGACTACCAACACCACAAAAAAGTGCCTCCACGACGCTCTCAGAGCATTTACGCTGGCCACAGGCCCTAACAATGATCCAACAGGGCATCCAAAACCTGACGCGCCAGACGCACCTCAACCTCAATCTCCCTAAGCCGCACAGAAGCATCCACCACAGACACCACCCGCACCAATCGCCGAGCATGAGCAGTAGCCACCACACGGTTCAGCGCTTGCATAGCGAGGATCCTGTGCACAATGGGATTGTGCAGCGTAGTCAGGTACTGATTCGGTACCGGCGCTGTCAGACTCCTAGAGGCATATCCCAACGGCTTACCCGTGCGCCGATGGAACGTTCGGCTACCTGCGATGATGCGGTTCGAAGTCAGCACGGTAACCGTCAAAACAGTAATAGTTTTCATATTCGGCTCATCTGTCACCAGCGCGACCCGATCGCCAACGGTGACATCCACAACAAGATCATACACAAAATGTGGGGTAGACCACGCTGGCCTACCCCACAAATTGTGATCAACTACAGTTTGATCTGATCCTCAGCAGCATCATCATGCTGCTTACTAGCAAGCGCGTTCATCCTGCGACCTATGTCAGCCATATCTTCGTAGCCAACCCCAAGTTGCTTGAGAAGCCAAATAGCTTGATCGTACTGTCGCTGGATCTTCCGCACACGAGTGGCGATGGATGCGTTTCTAGTCTTGTCTCTCCTCTCCTGCTCATTCAGTTTGCTCCATTGCTCGGTCGTTATCTCTGATCTGGTGCGCGTCATGTGACCAGCATACACGCATCTACGCTTACGTACAAGCGTGATGGACGGTGGACATGAACTAGGGCCAAACCGAAGTCTGGCCCTAGAGCCGACGCTACTAACTAGATGTAACGATCTACCAACTTATTAGTGTCTCGGATGACGGCAACCGTATCGTCAAGATAAGACTTGATGTCGTTCAAACGATCGGCGAGAGCTTCAATCTCAAGATCTTTCCCAGTAGCGGTAGTATACGAGCCTAGCAGTGAAGTGAGTGCATCATTGTAGAAAATATTGGCCAAACGCCTCACCACCCGTGGATCATCAACCGTGGTAAGCGAAAGAGTGCTGAGCGCAGATTTTCCAATTCGGCTGCCATCTTCTCGACTGTACTTGTCGATCAGTCCAGCGTAGTTAGCAGATTTGATGTGTACTGCCTTTTTGGTTACGTGCTTGATCCTGACCAGACGTACCAAATTGGTGGAGGTGATGGTAGCTACAATGTCGCCAACCTTCACATTTTTGAACATGCTCTGCTCCTTGTCTCGACTGTCATCCAAGCATACACGCAACCACGCTCACATGCAAGCGTGTAGGAGCTCTCTGACCACACAACAGAGAATGCCTGGCAGGCGAACCCGCCAGGCACCTAAACCAGCAACATCAGTTGTTGATACCAAACTCGATCAGCCGCTCATCATCCTCAATCAAGTCGATAGCCTTGTCGAGTTGTGCCCGCATTTCCTTCAACGATCGAAGGATCCCATCTCTACCCGCAAAACTAGAATCATGACACGTCAACCCGTGTGCCACTCGATCAGCAATCTTACGAGCGAAGAAGTCGAATACTATGTAGTTGTAGAGAGGAACAAGATATTTCTCACTCGATCTTCTGTTGTGCCCAATAGCTACTCCGCTACTACGGCTGAATCTGTTCTCACTTCCCACATGAATCTGAGTAGGCGTTGTCTTGGAAACAGTGCCAATGAAAACGGTTTTGGTGAGCGTGTAGGCTGTTACGACTGCGATGTTGTCGCCTACGTTTAGGTTCTCGAACATGTGCTGCTCTTCTCGGCTATCACCCAAGCATAGCACGTATCCATGCCTGCGTGCAAGCGTGTCATGGGATGGGTACAAAGCAATGGCCAGACCGAAGCCTGGCCCTATCAACTACCGATTCCGAAGAAACGATCTCATCTGCTTTTCGATCTTCGAACGGTTCATGTTTGTTTCTGGAGGACCAACTACCGGACCGAGACTTGGACAGTAGGTTGGTGACCAGCTCTCATACCCATAGACCTCGTATCGCCCGCTCGTGTGCGGATAGGTCCTGAGCACTACCCAGGCTCCCCGCTCGTTGGTGATCTTTACGTTGAGCTCGATTTCGATCTGCTTCCTTGGCATGCCCAAAGCATACACGCATCTACGCTTACGTGCAAGCGTGACGTTTCTCCTGGTCACACAACAGAAAACGCCTGGTAGGCGAACCTACCAGGCACTCTCACAACCACCAACTACGTCTCGTCTTCTTCCCCATAAAGCGCTTCGGAGTAGTCCCACTCAGCAAGCTCAAGCCTTCCAGAGAGGATCACTCCGGCCGCAGTAAACGCTACGAACATGAGCGCCGAGCTAACCAGTACTTCCCAACCATGAAAGTAGCTGAGGATAAGCCCACTAACTATGATCATGTTGGAGAAAACCCGATTGGCCTTACACGCCACACGAAGGAATTCTTTCCTTCTCCTCAACTCATCAATACTGCTCACGGTAGTTCCTCCGCACATTAATGATCGCCTGATTGATGATCGTCAGATCTTCCTGGGCACGATCCGCGATACGACCATGAAAAATCTCAACAAACCTAAGCACCAGGCCAATCGCCACGAGCCCTGTGGCAGTAACCCACATGCTACCAGCCGCAACCACGAAACCGGCTAGCACATTGGTGATCGATGCGATACCACAGAAGTCTTTGACCGATCGATGCTTGTTGAACCTCATGACTATCTGGTTTTTATCCTCATTCAGATGCTTCAGCTGTGTTTGAATGGCTGCTAGTTCCTCGTCTACCTCGCTCATCTCACTGCTCCTGACTTGGCTTCGCTGATTATCTGATCGATCAAGGAAACGTTCTGCTTCGTCCGCTTAGCGAGATGACCATGGATAATGATCGAGGCAACGAACGACAACGTGCATCCTAGTAGGATGCCAGTCTCAAATAGGTTACCGAAATATGCGACTGCGATCGTGATTGGTGTGTAGAGCACTGTGGCGGTAATGGCAATGTTCCGGTATCTCAGATTCTTATTGATCTTGTTGAGTGCGCTGATCTTGTCGTCTTCCAACATCCTTATCTTCTTTTGGGTCTCCCCCTCCGACCATCCTTTCCTGATCTGATCACTCATAGCTCGAATCAGTGACTGATACTCAAACGGAGTCATGATATTTCTTCCCATCTTCGCAGCATGAACCATCTGCTTCGTGGATACCATCAGCACACAGTGCCTCAGACATTTCGTTATCGTTCCTCTGCGCTCGTTCACTGATGCGCTTCTTGCGTTCCTCGGCAATTGCTTTGCGTGCCCGCTCGTCTACCTCGGCTGCTGCCGCATGTGCGATGACCTCTTCGAGATCACATGGAAGTAGGGCAACGATTCCGAACGGTTTCAGTGTTTCCAGTGCTTGGTCTATTTTTCCCTTGTAGATCTTTGCCAGTCTTCCGATGCTCGCACTACGGGTGCGGGCATGCCTTGCTTCGGCCCCCTGCCCGTGCCAGAGGTTCAGTGCTCCTTGCTTGGTGGTCATGTCCTTATGGTATCACGTTTAGCGTTGATCGTAATATCCACCATGGCATGGTAGGATGGTCACACGTAAGGTTGTATGATGCCCCTAAAGTGTTAAGATCCATACAAGAGGAAAGCCCCGGCGGTAACCGGGGCTCAGGCACAACAGATAGGTAGGTTCATCATATGGTACGGAAGCCAGAACCGCAAAGTGGATCGTCCACAAACGAGAGCATTGAGGCCCTATGTCCCAAGGGGTTTTTTATGACCTTTGGATGGGCGTACTCTAAAGGCCTAAGTTTTGCCGACATGGGCGTATACAGTCTATTGGGCAATTTTGGTACCTATGACGCTGCCACCAATAGTTTCCAAAGATGCAGACCAGCCCGAGCGACGATGGCACGCATCGGCGGATGCTCCGTAGAAACCCTCAAGCGATCCTTGGCACATCTTGTCAAGGCCGGGCTGATCGAACGGCATGAGAGGTACTCAGGAGACGGAACCCAGCTTCCCAGTGAGTACACGATCCGATGCGGAGACTTCAGAGCACCATCCATGCCTAGTATGCCCCAATTTGTAGAGGGGGTCACCAGTGACCCTCTGACAAAAGGTACAAACTACAATCCAAGTAAGCACCAAAACGCTTCTACCAGCACAGTGTCTGATATAAACCAGTTTGTAGAGGGGGTCACCAGTGACCCCCTCACCGGGTCACCAGTGACCCAGGACCCATATTC
>Ga0210137_1000011_pt1 | contig 14786 bp, 21 predicted proteins | sample WestPond_TuleC_D_2_FD_185586 | JGI IMG/M metagenome (GOLD analysis project Ga0210137, IMG submission 185586) | Wetland microbial communities from the San Francisco Bay, California, USA, that impact long-term carbon sequestration -... | ecosystem: Environmental > Aquatic > Marine > Wetlands ... | reverse complement strand
CCTTTTATTCCGAAAGGTACGCCCCAAACATCGTTGCACTCTAGATATTTTTCGTTCTCTTGTTCCGGAGCATTTAGAAGAGCTCTTATAGTAGGCTCATTGCTTATATGAACAGCAATTCTTTTACACTCGTCATAAGTTTTCTGGTCAATTACTTCTCTATTACCCTTTGTTTTAAGATAATCGAAGTATGCAGTACTTTCTTCATCAACTACTTTTTTAAGTCTATCGTCGTCGCTCTTGATTTTTTGATGAAGATTAATTTCTTTAAGGATCTCAAGAATACTATCTTTAAGATCGATAAGATTAACTAAGGGTAATTCTGTTTTAGGAAGACTGTTAAATACCCTATTAACAATCTTTCTGGTGTTCTCACCAGGTAACTTCGCCATAGCTATAACAAAGTTCTCATGAAAATTATCTTCTTCAAGAAGAAGACAGTGTATTAACTTACCTTCTATAAGATGAGCTTCTACACTCTCTTCTCGGTCCTGAAGAATATAATGCTTGTAAAACAGCTTAGGTGAGTATAGCAGCTTATTAAGAGCTGAGTAACTCAACAGTAAAGGTTTACTGTAGAACTGTTCTTCCAACTGAAGATTATCGGTCACTATCATCGTCTTTATCCAAAATTTTTATCTCAGTTACTTCAACAGAGAAGGGTATTACAGAGAGACTATTGATATAGTCTAATATAATACTTCTCATCTTTTCTTTATTTTCTTCTGTTAGGAGGTTCTTACCCCGGACTACCTGAACTATACTTTCCATTGTTAGATATCTAGGAGTTTTTATTCCTAAATAACTAAGTAAGCTTTTGAAGTTTACTGAACTTCGTTCTCTACATTTGAAGAACTCATCTGAATATTTTACTAATAAAGCACACAAATATACTATACTTTTTTCAAAATCAGAATTTGCCATCAAGTCAATAGCCATACCTTTTGTTGATAAGTCTTTACTTGCTAACATTTCTGATAAAGATTTGTACATGTCTTCATCAATAATAGTTGAGTTCAAAAGCTTAAGAATCTGAGATTCGTGATAGTATCCAGAAGTAGGATCAATCATCTTTAAAAACTGTTGATAATTTTTACTTGGAGTAAAGTGAATGTGACCATAGGTAAACTTAGAACGATCTGCCGTCTTCTTGTAATTATAGCTATCTATCCCCGTAATAATCCTAAAAGTAGCATTAGTTAATACTATATGACTTTCTTCACTATATATATAACTTAGAGGAATCTCTATTTTCATAACAGTCTTGAAGAAGTATTCTTTCTCAACTATCACTGAGTATCTTGATTTATCTAATCCTAGTAAAATATCCACACTTTTATCAGAATAGATCTTGACACTAGCCTTATCTTCTTTGATAGTAATGGCCATATCTTTACCTTCTACAAAACTATGTACTTTATGTCTAGGTACGCTACATCCTTTCTGAAAGTATATAGTATCTTTAGGTTTAAGAGTAATCTCTTTAACTGATGTATCATTTATATACTTCTTTAGTATACCAATTCTTCTAGTATCTAGTTCTCCATCGTCATCAATGTAGATTTCTTCGTCTACTAGATATCCCGATTTTACTATAGGACTCTTACTATCTTCAAAGCCTTCTACAAATAATACAGGTTCTCCAAATTTAATCATCTTCTGTTTGTTTATTTAGAGTTATTTTAGTACTCTCGATCTTAAAGTCTTTGTATTCTTCCTTAGGTACCAATACTATATCAAAGATATCACTTACTACATCATCTTTAAATTCTTTAGTGATATCAGGAACAAGCTTATCAAGTATTTCTTGAGTAAGTAGACTCTTTTTTCTTAAGTACTCTACAAACTCCCCAGGACCCATTCGAGCTATCTCGTTGTAGTTAGATACTTCAGCAAACAATCTGACGTTTTTATTATCAGATCTTTGTAGATAGGAGGGAAATTTATCTGCAATCTTATAGATATAGTAGATAGAATCTTCTATATTACAATTAGCTAGTAGTTCTGTTCCTAAGTTGACATCATCAGCATTCTTAGATTTCAACATACTTATGATATTCTCATATATAGTTTCATCTATAGTCATTGCTCCAGATATCTGAGAAGAGAAAGCACTTTCAGATACTACAGGAATACCATTCTTTAATATCCAGTAAAGCATTGATATTCCTAGTGGAGTTATATAGCAGTTGCCAGTATTACCTAGATATTCTGTAGATACATTTGAACTCATAATTACTTGATAGGCATCATCTGTTTCAAATATTCCTTCAATAGGAGGATTAAGAATAGGATTATACTCTTTAAAACTTTCTGTAGCTTCTGGTTCAAATGGATTATCATCACTAGTTAGTGCAAGAGCCTTGTTATTAATTGTGTACAAGGTATATGGAGAAAAGATTAAACTTGTTGCTGATTGAAGCTTATCCATTCTATCCTTAGCCATGTTTTTAGAACCTAAGATTATATTAGCTTTTCGATAATCACTAACTATTGTAGCTCCTATTCTCTTACAGTGTTCTTCTATTTTGAACTTTGGTACATCATTTTTATACATCACATACACCTTATCACCAGGTTTTACTATATGATTTTCCCCTGAGATTCTTTTTTTTGCTTTCTCAAAGGCGTCTCTTTCTATCCGGTAAACAACTCCTCCTATGAGTCTTGTTTTTCCAGAGCTAAAATAATAAGGTACTTCTTTGCCTAGAAAGGGAAGTTTTGAAATCTCTTCCCTATTCACGGCTTTATAGAAACTATCCACCATAGTTTATCGAGTTATTACTTGAGCAAGTTCTGTATCCATGAGTAAGGCTTTGAACTTAGTCCTATTGCCTGCATGAATTGTTCTTACCATGTAGTATTTTAAATCGTTAGTAAAGATGTCTTCGGTACCAAGAAGAATTAATCTCTTAGCAAAGTCATCTGTGATCTTATTATTCTCTGCATAGTACAAAGAATAGTTAGTTAGTCGAATAGTCATTACACCAGCTATATCAGCTCTATAATAAGAGTCCTGACCAATAATATCTTTAAGCTCTCTTTCTACATAAGACCAAGGCTTACTGATAATTTCTTCAGGAGTAATAAGCTTATCAAGTTTGTTCTGAATAAATGTTGTAAATAAACTAGCGAATTCCACGCCTACACTTCCTTCTCCTACCATCTGGATCATTGGAAGATCATCTTCGAACTTAGGTATAGAACTTATAGAATTAAAGAATGTAGTAAAGCTTCTTGCATTTACCTGAGATTTTTTATCGGAGAGTTCAGGATGAAGTAACATAAAGTTAATACATCTACCGTCTATACCGGTCTTCTCAGCCCATCTAGCCCATGTTTGAATATCAAACTTAAGACTAGCTGTTATAAATCTTGTCTTCTGAGCTTCGTCTAAAGAAGTAACAGTATAAGAACCGTTATCAGGATTAGTAGTTAGTACTATATGCCAATCCTTTGGTAACTTCCATGACATATAAGACTGTCTATCGATAAGCTCCATAACCGCTTGAATAAATCTAAGATCAGCTCGGGTATAATCATCTAAGATAAGTATACCTCCAGATTCTTTTCCTTGAATCCAGTCAGGAATAGCATGAGTCATTCTCTTTTGACCAGTAGGAACAAATCTATTTTCAATATACTTAGCCATAACAGACTCAGGAACCCAACGAGTTTCTGTAGTTTCGGCAGTAGTCTTTATCATCTCATGTTCTTTAGTTGGGTATCCTACAAGATCTCCTAACTCTTCAAGCTGAGATAGATTAAGTTTTATATGATCTAACTCTAACTCATTTGCCAGTTGTATGATAGCACTTGTCTTACCGATTCCGGAATCTCCTTCAATGTTAACAGCCACAGGAATTTTTCCTTCTCCCTGGATCTTTCTGTTGTTAGTAATTATATAACTTAAAAAGTCTTTTAACTCTTCAATATTTAGCTTTACTTCCTTTGACATACTAATTAAGTTTAATAGTTTTTCCGGGTAGACTATCATTGTCTTTTGACTTACTTGATAGTACCCATAGTAATTTACCCCTTGTTTCTGTAGGAGCCGGAGCTTCTCCATCGGTAAGATATATAAGACAAGTGAACTTCTTAATGTTAGTCTTATAGTAATCTATAACAGGTTGAAAAGAAGTTCCTCCACGACCATGGATCTTTATGTCTTTTTCTCCTTTATACTCCGATATATTACTTATAGCAGCATCACACTGAACTACAGTTACAGATACTCCTGTCTTTTTAATGTGGTATATTTCACTAAAGAACTCTTCAAGTTCATTGTTACTTACCGATCCTGAAGTATCTACTCCTACAAGAATATGCTTCTTACGTCTTACTTTTATTCCAGGACTATCTTCGAATCTTTTACTTGGCTTTCTTCTTATTTTTTTTGTAAAGACCTGTCCAGTACCATCTACGAAACGTCTTAAGTATCCTTTCCAATCAAATTTAGCTACAGGAATATCATAAAGAAGTTTTATATATCCTGCTAACTCTGCAGGTACAGTACCTCTAGACTTAATAGTCTGCTCATATAGTTCCTTTAACTGATAGTCTACTTGACCTCTTATAACTCTAGCTTCTCCTTCATTAATACCTTCAAAATCTTTCCAGATATCATGATCAGGAACAGATCCATTAGAAACCATGATTACTTTATCTTTCATACCTGATAGTAAAGCATTAAGCCTTGGCGATTTACCTGACTTTTTAGCTTCAGATAATTTATCATAGTAATATCGGGTACCAGCTTTCTTGTCAAGCTTAAGCTCTGGAAAGTCTTCTATGTAAACACCGCGAGGAGGAACTTTGTAAAGAGCTTCTTCATACTGATCTTTAGTAATCTCTCCAGATAAATACTTCTTATTAGCCTCTAGAATAATAGGTCCGTATTTGGCTTCAAAGTTTGTTTTACTCATACTTTTACCAGGTAATCTACTATCAGGAATATATTGGTTAATCTCCATATCAGCCGCTACATTAAATAGTTCTTTATCGGCATAACTATCCCTAGTAATAGGATGAAAGAATACTATATGAAGTACTTCATGATGAAGTATACCCATTCTTTCTTCTAAACTAAGAGACTCCCAAAACTTCTGGTTTATCTCTAGTTTAAAAGCAATACCTTCTTTACTTACTCCTGCCGTAGATAATCTTTTAGATGCTGATTTATTAAGCATCATAAGATAGAATCCATAGAAGGGTTGCTCGAATAGTAACTTTTTAGCTACTATCGCAATATCATCTTTTAAATCCATAAGTTTAGTCGAATTTTCTTCTTGAGTAGTCTGCCATAAGAACAGCATCTACAAGCCCATCATGAGGCTTTTTCCCTTTTCCAAAAGTTAAAGGAAGTCTAGGATACAATCTTTGAATAGCCATTAACGCCATTCCTTTAGTATCTCTTATTTCTCCTGATTTAACTAATGACGATGTCTTAGTCATATCAGGAACTCCGGTAAACATTTCTTTCTGCCAATCCTTTGGATTTACTTTAGTATATGGAATAGCTAATGCTACACAAAGCATCTCTACTGCTCCTGCTTGATGACCCATACTAAAGGCTACATTCTTTCCTGATCCAAAGATTACTCCTAGCTTTTCAAATACCACCATTCCTAATCCTCCTTCATAATCCGATAAAAGATTATATAGTCCTAAGTAATCTAACTGATCTCCTATCATAGGCATAGGAAATGTTCTAAAAGCACTAGAGTCTCTATCTATAATACAGATAGCTCCTTTTTTTCCTATGTCAATACCGATGTGGAATTTCTTACGCATGATAATAATAATTTATTTAGCTCCCTTTGGAAGATAGGTTTAACCACATCCGGAGTATATTTTTTAATAGCATCTGAGATATCCTTCTCAATGTTTATTACTAGAGATGGAATGTTATAAGTACTTAAGTAAAGATCTCTAGCTTTGATTCCCGCCTCATCATTATCAAATAAAGTAAAGATATATTTATAGTCTCTACGAAACTTGTCAACTGCGGCTGCTCTAAGAATAGTATTCTCACTATGTACAGCTATAAACTCAAGAGGAATATCAAATCTTTCTATAGACATTCCATCTTTTAATGATGAGGTTACAAGTAGAATATCTTTATCATACTTAAGTTGCTCAAGACCTTGGATATGATCAGATATTTTTAAGAACTTGCGAGTAGATGTAGGCTGATAGATCTTATATAAATCTCCATCTTTAGTAAAGTATCCATATAAAAAGTTTCCTCCTACTTGAAAGCTGTCTTCAATATCCCGATCTCTTTCCATAATATATTCGTCCAATGGGAATACATGATACTTATGTAAAGTATTAGAGCTTATCCAGTAATTAGACCAGAAGTTAGCATCTATAGTATTCCATTGTCGAATACGATAAGACTTAAGCTTGTAAGAACCTTTAGGATCTAATTCAGAAGATAAGTATTCACCTCCTTTACTAGTATATTCTACAAAAGCCATTACGATCTCATCGCATACTTGAGTAAATAGCTTAGGAGACCCTTTAATCTTATCATTAATAAAAGACACAAGAGCAATAGAATCCCCTGCTATACCTGTAGAAAAGTCTTTAAATCTATACCTTCCATTATCTCCAACAAATAATGCCATTGAAGGCATTGTCTCAGTAGGATTAAATATAGACTTTATCATTAGCCTTTGGCCACATAACTTTTGAGTTAGCTGACAGTAGTACTCAAATATCCAAGTATCTGGGATATCTTTTATACTATATTGATAAAACTTTGTTCTAATCATAAGTCTAAAAATTAAAGAAGGGAGCCAATATTATTAGCTCCCTATCTTATTTTATAAATCCCACTCTTTGGAATCGGCAGCAGGGCCGAGTTTATCTTTTGGTACTCCGGAGAAACTTTCTACGGGGTTTGTTTTCTTCTTCTTTATATTTATTTCTTTGTCGAACTTGTATACTTTTGAATTAGCTTCTTCTTTTTGCTCAGATTCAAAAGGAACATTTGTTCTAGTGAACTTGGGTAAGAATAGTTCATAATTTACAAACTTATCTTTCAGCCACTCTCTTCCATTAATACAGAATCTTAGATATTTTCCAGCAAAAGGCTTATCTCTATTGAAGGCTTCTACTAAAGATTCTATTGTATCATGCTTATCATCTTGATCTTCTAACCAAAATAAAGCATCTGTCTCTTTACAGATATTACTGATCATGCGAGTAATCTCGTCATCTCTCTTAACTACGGCACCACTGGAAGGAATAATTCCATCCTTATAAGAATACTCGTTAGCTTTTACTTTACCTATAGGACCTCTATAAGTTCCTTTAGAAGGATCATCTTTATCGATTAACAATCCTTGGAAGTCATCTCCCATATCAGGACCTTCTAAGTTTAACATTAAGAAATATCCAGTCTCGTTAAATCTATCTTTCTCTAGATATATATTTTGTATTTTACAAGATATATTACCTGGTTGTAAGAACTTAGCAGAGAAATTATCTCTACTACCTGCGTTAAAATTCTTTGTGCTTAATCCCATAATTTATTTCTTACTTGTTAATGCTTTCCACTCATCGCTGTTCTCTATTTTCTTTCTTAGGAATTCATGAAGAGTTGGGAATATCTTCATAGCATCTGGGGAATCTATATCAAAGCTAACAATAGGATTAGCTGCAGGAGCGCAAACCATTCCTTTTACCGGCTGAGCTACACCTGCTACGTTAGCGTATGCAATACTAGGATCTTTCTTACTAACACTATGGATAACATTGATAAGACATTCTTTACCTAAAAACTGATTAAGATCGATCTCTCTTTCTTCTGCTCCAGTTAACTTTCTTCCTAACCAACCTTCTAAGATAGGTCTTAGATTACCTTTAGGAGAGGTAGTTACTGTATACTCATTCGATACTACAAAGGGTAATTTTTTACCATCAGCTCCTTCGAATATAGGGGGTTCTTTAGTAACTGAATCAACAGCATCTGGAAGTTCCCAAGTAATTAGAACTTTATGTCCTTCTGCAGGGGCTCCATTATACTCCCAATGCTGTGTACCTAGATCGATAATACCGATACATCTTCCTAAATGGGTACCTTGTTCAGGGATGCTTCTCTGTGTAGTGTTTGACGTTTTAATTTTCATAATCTGCTTGTTATTACTTTATTTAACCATTCTTTTTTACTTACAGGCTTATTAAGCTTAATAGCTGCATAATCTCTTAAGGTCATTTCTGACATAGGACAATCATCTTCCTTTAAGTCGTAATGCATTAACTCTCCTTTATTATTGTTTTCTTCTTTAAAAAGAGTCTCTTGGACACCCTCATAATCTATTCTTACTTTCTTAAGTTCTGAAACAGGTATAAGATATCTTCTCTTAGCTGGGATTTCTCCTTCTATGTATTGATATTGAGTAGCCCACTCGGGATTATATTCCCAAACCCATAAAGTTCTATCAGGATCTTCTTCTTGATAGTCTTTTCCTACAAGTTCTGTATATACATTCTGACCCTGATTTATCTCACTTAAAAAGAAAGCGATATGAGACTTATCTTTACCCTCCGGATAAAAGCACATCTTAGGTGCAAATATTGGGCTTTCTATACCCAAGATAGCAAAAGCGGGATCATGTTTTACTTTTAGCCTTTGAATCTTCTCTCTACTACTTAACTTTGAATCTTTGTCGTTTACTGTCATGCTCTAATTTTTATTTTTTTTTCCATTGGTGGAGGAAGTGTTTCTATGATACCCATCTTATCAAACTCAGCTCTAAAGAAAGAAAGTCCTATTCCTCCGTTTCTGCATTTTAGAAAGTGCATAACTAATATCTTATCATCAGCAATTATATATCTATTAGGTCCATAAATACCAATAAAATTAGCCATTGGTCGATTAAGTCCTATTACTGTATCAGCATGTTGATATAAAGCATCTCCTCCAAATATATCTGAAGAAGTAATATAGTTTCCAATATGACCTTCTTCTTGTCTTGATGGGGTATCTATACCTCGTCCTAATTGACTAAGTATAATAAACGCAATTGGGTACTTACGTTTCTTAGCTGTAATGATAGCACCTAAATTATAAAGTGTTTCAAGCTGATCTTTCTCATGAGGAGATTTTTTAGTTAAGATAGAATGATCATAAGTAATCAAGGTATTAGTATATTGCTTATTACCTTTTTCATCAATATAGGAGTGTTCTTCCATATACTGATCTATGATCTCATCAAACTCATTTGTAGTCTGAGCTTCATCTATAATATCTATTGGAAGTTGAGAGGCTCCTTTAGCATATAGATAACATTTGTTTAAGTCTTCCTCAGTTAACTTTCCTAATTTTTTATCTGCACTACAGATATACTTATAGGGTTTAGCTAATATACTAGAGTACTCTCTTATAATAGAATTACTAGAGATCATCTCGTAGTTAAACTTAAGGACTCTAAATTTCTCATTAGGATTACAGGTAAAAGCATCTCTTATTATCTGGTCTTGTAGACCAGTTTTGAATGAGCCAGGTCTTCCGGCTATTACAGTCATAGAATGCCATTCTAGACCATCTAAGGTAGCATCATTAAAGCTACTCCAAGAAGTACGAAGACTTGTTATTTTACCAAGCTGTCGTCCTTCAATATAAGATAAAGATTCCTTGTATCCGTCTTTAAGACTTCTCCATTTTCTAGTACTCATATATGAAATATCCTTCGGCTAGAGGATTTGACAAATATATAAATTACTCGAATATATTTTCAGAAAAGTTTGAACTTTCGGTGTTGATATCTCCATCAATTATTCTCTGACAGTAGTTTGCAAGTTCAGATTCTCTAGCTTGATTATTTATAGACTTACTAATGAAATACTGAGAGGTTCTTGTGAATTTAAAGTTCTGTACTAACTGCTCATTAAGATATAACTCAGTGGCTAACAGTATAGTTTCCCATGAGTACTTATAGTTCTTGAAGAACCATATAAAATTAACTTTTAAGTTACGAGGATTACTCTTAGCTTTTTTACCACTACCCGGTTTAACCCCATCCCAAAGCTCAAGATACTTAAGAATCATACTATCCATCTGGGGATCTATCTTTACCTGAGGAGACTTAGTTTTCTTAAAGCAGTTATCTACTTCATTAAGTAAGTCTGTAGCTAAGATACTTAAGGACCACTTACCCTTATTAGGTACTAGAAAGCCGTTAATCTTTAACATACCAATTTCACCGATAAGTACAGTATCTTTAGCTAGTTCACCTTCTCTTAGACTCCATAATACATAAACTTGATTTGGGGTTACTTTATACTTCTGGAGTATCTTCATCATCTGTCTCATATCCTACACTATATTTTTTATTAAGTGTTTCTAATACTTCTCTATACTGATCTACTATTGGACCGTCACCATCTTCTAGAAAGTCATTCATACTCTTAATATGATGATTGTAATTATTTTGCTCTATAATAAATACATCCTTAAGATTATTATAGGAATGCCCCATATCATAGTAGATTTTAAAGAATATCTTTCGATAAAGCATGTTAGCAGACTTAGCATTAGGATCTTGTATAATGACACCATGTCTAGCCATACATAACTCATTTACTACAGTAAGAATTTCTTCCTTAGTAAAGTACTTATTAGGAAAGTTCTTATCTGGTTTTATTCTAAGAATAGCTCTTCCATTTATTCCACTCTTTCTCAAATAGTTAGTAATGGAATCTTCTATTTCTCTTAGCATCTGCTTCAATAAATCTATCTTCTTATCTTCCATTTTTGCAAGTAGTTAAAGAATTACTATATTTGTTTATGCTAAAGATCATCGACTGGATAAAAAAAATATTGGAGAAAATTAGGGAAATAAAACTTCCTAAGTTCATCAATGACTTTCTTGTGGCTATGGATAATAGTAAAAATGGTCATAGTCTTAAGAAGTGGTTAGCAGTTGGTTTCTTCTGGATCATAGCTAAAGTTACTATAGAAAATACTAATGAGCATAACCTTTTAGAAGTTATTATAGCTTTATCTACTACTCTTCTTACTCTTGCCGGTATATATACTATGTACGACTTTAAGAATAAAAAGTTAGATGCTCAAGTCAACAAAGATAATAAACCAACAGAAGATGCCAACACAGGAAACCCAGAAGAGCCGGAAGTTCATAACATATAGCTTTATAGGATTAGGAATAATAATCTTTATCTTATTAGGAATCATTATTTTTCGTAAGCCTACAGATACCTATATTCCTTTTAACTCTAAGCCTTATTTAGAAAGAATAAAGTATCTGGAAAAAGAAAATAAGACCTTAAGATCTGAGAATTCTAAGATCGATAAAGATAACTTAGTTTGGAAAGCTGCTTATGATAGTTTAGAATCTTCAAAATCAAAGATAAAAATAGTATATGCACCTCAAAAGACTTTTATTCCTACTGCTAGCGATAGTCAGTTGGACAGCCTTATACGCTCAAACCTCAGAAAGCGGACAAGATAGTAGTACTTGTTTTACTAGACAGGAGCGTGAACAGATTGCACTTCAGCTTATAGAAGGTAATGAGTGTGATACATTACTTAAAGTTTCTGAGCTGCAGTTGTATATATCGGATACTATAAATAAGAATCTAGAGAAGAAGATAGATAATCTTGATAAGATCAATACTAATCTTCAGGAAGAGCTTAAAGCTGCTATGACTATAGCGGATGGCTACAAGAAAGATAGTGATCATTATCAAAAAGAAAATAAAAAGTTGCGTCGTACAAAAAATTGGCTTACCTTTGGCCTCGGTGGAGTAACAGTAGCATTAGGGATTGGATTTTTAATATATGCTGTTACTCATCCATAACTTTTTTCTCATACAACTTCGGCATTAAAGGGGCTTTCCAGGCCCCTTTTTTCATGCCTAAAGATTTTGATCTAGTAAGATCTTAGCTACTATTTGGTGATGTCCTTTTTCAGCTTCTTCCCATGTAGAGTATCTCTCTGTATAACCGTCAGAAATACCTCCAAAGATCATACTCTCGAATATATGTAATTGTCCATATCTCCAAGAGTGGTTTATTCCGATAAATACAGTACTTACTTTTACTCCTTCTATTACTTTTGTATTAGCTACTTGTCTTCTGTTAAAGTTAGAAAACCATTCTCCCCATACTAGTACATCGTCGCAAGGTATAACATTATTATTTTCATCAAGAATATAGTAAAGACCTTTCATTACCAGATAATTTTAGTATTAAACTCTGTCTCGCAGTACTCATTTATCCTCAAGAAGATATCTTTTCCATCCCAAATAGTATCTGAATAGGATGCCGATGCAGGATGGGTAACGGCTATTTTTAGATTATTATCCGGAACTATATCCATAAAGTCTTGGGCTTTCTTACCTAAGAAGGCATAAACTTTTCTAGAGCCTGTCCATACCAGATGATCAAGTAAAAATCCGATAAATGGTCTCCAGAGTAGCTGATGTGTACCTGGGGTACCTATACTAGTAGTGAGAGCTGTATTAATAAGAAGTACTCCTTGATTAGACCACCTAACTAGATCTCCATTTTCTTCATAAGGCTGATCTTTATATACAGTCCTTTTTAACTCTCCGAACATCTGAGCTAATGAAGGTTGCTTATAATCTTTTTCTACACTACATGAGAAGGCTATTCCGTCGGCAATTCCTAATTGTGGATAAGGATCTTGTCCTATCATTACTACTTTAAGTTTATCATAAGGACATTCCATGAAAGCTTTAAATACTTGACTAAGCTTAGGAGTAAACTTCTTACCATCTATAGATTGCTCATATAGAGAATTAAGAATAACTAAGAAGTCATCGCTTTTAATAAATGTTCTAAGAGGAACTGCCCATCCAGAAGGTTCTAACATCTGATATAGCTTTTCTCTAGTTGCTAATATGTCTTTTTCCATTTTTTGCTATATATTTGTTGTTATGAGTGACGAAAAACCAAAGATTCAGGAAATGCAGGTCTTAAAAGACCATGTAGATGTAAAGCTTACTATTCCTAGCTTTATGTATCATAGACTAAACCAACTACTTTTACATGGTATTCCGTACAAAGATATGGAAGAACTAGGTAAAGTACTAGAGATGGTTAAAACCGGTAATACTTCTGAGCATGCTCTAGCTTATCATACCGAGACTCTTATTCTTATGATCAACTATATAGAAGTAGCCGCTAAAGAACAAGATTTAATAGCTATTGCTAGAATAGACTTAGAAACCGGTAAAGAGATCTTACCGTAAATTTATTCCAAGAAAATCTCCGATCTTAATACACTCTTGGATTGCCAAGTCTATCTCATCATTACTACAGGCGGCAAAGGACTTACATTTAGCTCCGGTACATAAACCTGCTCTTAGTTTTACATCAAATTTGGTACTCTCAAAATCATTTCCCGATTGGGCTGCGATATCTCTTATGCACTTATGCAACTTAGACATCTTAGCATAAGATATTGCTCCTGTAGTCTCTATTTCGTAGACAACTTCTATTTTAGCACCATCTTTAAGACCTTTTTCGAATATTTCGAATAGTGTCTTATCTTTATCAGAGGAGAACTCAAGTTTTCCTTTTTTCTTTTCTAAGTAAATCGTCACGTGACTGTTCATTTTTGACTATAATTTCGAGGTGATAATTATTATTTTCTGCAGATCTTACTACACAAATGTTATTTGAAACCAGATGTTCAGCACCCATTACTATGGCTCCCTGATATTCTGGACTATTGATATAGGCATCAATAATAAGATGACTATTTTTCTTGATATACTCATAGAAAGCTTCTCCATGAATATCATCTTGTAGATAGAAAGATATCTTACTCATATCTCGTATTCTAAGGCTCGTTGAATTAAGCAAGAAAATCTAGTATCTGTAAGTTCTTTAGGAATATCTTTAAGAGAAGCATCTTTAGTAAGATCAGATAAAGATAGAGTCCTTTTACCGGAGGTCTCAGTAATATCAAAACAAATAGTACATCCTTTAGTATCTGTTTCAAAACTAAGCATAAGAGCTTCTGTCTTAGGTAAATCTTTCCAATTTTCTGGAACTTTACCATTCTTAAGATCATCTTTATCGAGTTGTCTCACCCAAGCTTCTGTAGTAAATAGAGTACATACAGGTCTTACATCTACATTATTAAGATGTGCTAATAGTTTAACCATTCCTACAGCTAATATATCTTTAGCTTCATCTGATGCAATTCCCATTTCTGGTACAGGCCAAGACATTACAGTATAGTCAGTACCTACATCTACTAGTATCCATAACATAGGATCAAGACGTTGATTACTATGAAAGATATCTTTTATAAAATTAGTAATACCATCAACAAATTTGCTGACTTCTTTTTCATCTTTTTCTTTCATAACTAATTGTTTTGAGTTTCATGAGAAGTATTTCCATTATCAGTGGTAGTAATCTCAAATTTCTTTTTAAGCATCTCTTCGATTGCCATAAGATCCATAGCTCTTTTGGCTACTCCTTCTGTTAGCATAACAAACATGTTAGCTGTATCTTCTAGCATACGATCTCTTTTAGCTTTACCATACATTTCTTCAGTAGCTTTTAGTCTAAGCTCGCCTGTTGAATCATTAAGATTAGCACAAGAATAAGAAGGATCTATTTTCATCATATATTCACCATGTCCATTATCAGGACCAGTGTTATTATGAAGTACAACTATACCAGCTATATCATAATTTTTGAGGATCTGTTTTATCTCCTCCATGGCATTCTTAAGTTTCGGATCAAACTGCATAAATATCTTTGTTTAAAGTTA
>Ga0210137_1000009_pt1 | contig 16653 bp, 27 predicted proteins | sample WestPond_TuleC_D_2_FD_185586 | JGI IMG/M metagenome (GOLD analysis project Ga0210137, IMG submission 185586) | Wetland microbial communities from the San Francisco Bay, California, USA, that impact long-term carbon sequestration -... | ecosystem: Environmental > Aquatic > Marine > Wetlands ... | reverse complement strand
ATGCCCACTCCAGCAGTCGGCATTCGGGAACTTCTTCGCCAAGCGCGCCCGGTACCCAAGGTTCAAGAATCGGCACGGCCACCAGTCCATGGAGTACACCAACAAGGCATTCACATTCTGTGATGGTGTGCTGCGCGTCGCGAAACTCGCCGAACCCCTTGCGGTCGTCTGGTCGCGGCCCCTGCCCGACGGATGTGCTCCATCCACGGTGACCGTGTCCCGGGACACCGCCGGACGCTGGCATGTCTCCATGCTCGTCGACGAGCACATCGAAGCACTGCCCCCAGTTGGGACGGCCGTTGGCATCGACCTTGGGCTCAAGGACTTCGTGGTCACCTCCGACGGTGAACGGATCCCGCATCCGCAGATCCTGCGCCGCAAGGAACAGCGACTGGCCCGCTACCAGCGGATGATGGCCCGCAAGACCAAGGGATCGAAGAACCGGGGCAAGGCCAAAACCAGGGTCGCGAAAGCGTATGCCCGGGTCGCCGACACCCGCCGGGACTTCCTCCACAAGACCAGCACTAGCATGGTTCGCCGCTACGATCTGATCGTCGTTGAGGATCTGGCGGTGCGGAACATGGTTCGCAACCACCACCTCGCGAAATCGATCAGTGATTCCGGGTGGGGCGAGTTCCGCCGGCAGCTGGAGTACAAGTCCGCCTGGTATGGGCGGACCCTGGTGGTCGTTGACCGGTTCTTCCCGTCGTCGAAACTGTGCTCCCACTGCGGACACCTCCTTTCGAAGCTTTCCCTGGGAACACGGCACTGGACGTGCCCCACCTGCGGCACCCTGCACGACAGGGACCTGAACGCCGCTAAGAACATCTTGGCCGAAGGACATTCGGTGACGGCCTGTGGAGCTGACGTGAGACGAACCGGGGCAACCCGGGCGCGGTCGGCCAGGAAGCAGGAAACCCACGGGGGCGACCCCGGGAATCCCCGCCCTTAAGGGCGGGGAGGAAGTCAACTTTGCCGCATGTCCATCTCAGACCAGCCAAGGATCAAGGAGGGGCTATGCGCACCCTAGAGCAGGTAATCGAAGAGCTGCCAGCAGACGAGCAAGTAGTTTACGCCCAGCTGCATCGATATGATCGGAACGGACAGATCAGCCGTACCGTAGAGGGTGGTACTACCTATCCCTGGTCAGGGAAGGGATGGACTTGGGCGAGAGAAGAGGGAAAGATCGTAGTGATTTCCTCTGATGGTCGAAGGTACCGAACTGAGTATGCCGGACAGGGAAGAGACTACGATCCGTCCTTTCTACACACAATGCAGCCCAGAATGATACTAATCAGATAATAAACACCTATTTGTTAGACGAAACAAGGATGGGCAGCCTCCCTGGAAGCTGCCCATCCTCGCGTCAGTGTGTGGTATCAGAGTACTACCACGTGGTAGGTGTATCTGATCATTGGTAGTAGGTGTGGTAGGTGCTGTTCTTTTGCGATTACGACGTTTGCTTTGGTTAGTCCGTTTAGTATTCGTTTGGTGCGCCATCTTGGTAGATGCAGAGCTGCACACATTTGGTCCATGGATACCTCGCAACGGTATGCACCGTCGGTGTGGATCCTTGATACAGATCCGAGGTAGAAGTACAGCGCGATTTCGTGTGTGGTGTTGAGTTCGTTGTAGATGGCGGTTGATAGGGGGAATGTGGTTGCGTCCATTTTTTTGGCTCCTTGTTGGCTGATCAGCCAATAGTGTCACGCAACGCGACACCTGTCAAGGGGAAGACACAACCCAACTCCCTACCTCACAACATTCCGCACACACGTAACCCCTCCAACTCCACCTTTACTGCCAGACCAAATTGCCCCCGTAGATCCTGGCCACTCAGCGCAGACAACCTTCGCATCGAAATCCTCTGTAATGCGCTCAACTTTCCCAAGCACCTCATACTGTGCTTTCGTATCCCTACAGTTCAGTACAACCAGCTCTCCGTGGACGTCTCCGAGGCAGGTTGCTGACACTCTGATCGGATGGGTAGGGCTTTCGACTGGTTGGGGTGTATGAGTTCGTGGGGTTGTGGCAATCGCTGAGACCGTGCCTACGGACACGAGAAGCAGCGCAACCATACCAACATGAGACAGTTTCATGGTTCTCTCCAGACCATATAGAAAACTAGGTGGCTCCCCTGGAAGCCACCTAGCCATACCAACCTACTACCGAACCTCGTATATCCACCTCAAAACCACCAGAGCAGTACTCACCATATAATCCTTTCCATCCTCAACCCGAGAAACCGTTGCGAACGAAATACCCATGTCCCTAGCAGCAGCACGGATCGACAACCCACGAGCCTCCCGAGTCTCACGTAGCAGTCTCGGCAGATTGACGAGCAAGTCGATCAACTCAAACTCAGACATCAAAATTCCTGACTTCTAGGAGTCTAGGGATGACTCGTTCTTCTCTGACAGGATTGCCATACTCCTCACCTATGACTGTCGGTTTCTGGGCTACGAGTGTCCGCCGATGATTTGATGGCTGGTCTTCCGCTAGCAGGAGGTGTTCGTTGCCGCCATACTGTGAACGCCTGACTTCGATTAGACCAGCTCTGGATAGGCTTTTCAGGTTCTCACTGACGCTTTCCAGGCATTCGTAGCCTGCGGCGTCGGCGAGAACTGATCTCATGATCTTGACTGGGCGCCCGCCATCCGCAAACTCTCTGAGCACCAGGTAGACATATGCGTTAGCCGGAGTGATGCGTCTTTCTTGTACTGCTTCACGTATTTTCTTTGGGATCATTGTCCGTTCCAGACTACGGTTTCCAGTGCCGGGCGACAGAAGCCGCTGAAGATGATCCTATCTTTTTTGGAGTCCATCTCTAGGTTGTGCATCACCAGTAGGTCAGAGCGTCCGTTTGCTGCGATGTAGGTAGGCAGTGTCACGATCAGGTAGGTGTCTGTTTTTGGTTCGGGTAGGCCTACGACTGTTCCGGTTGAGTAGGTTTCCATCACTGGGATTCCCAGGATGTTTTCTAGGGGTTTTTCTTCGTCTAGTAGGACGACCGCGTTTCCTTTCGATTCGAATTCGCGGTGAATGTATCCCGCGTTTGGTTCGTAGCGTCTGAATATTGCTATGTGTGGTGTGTAGTTGTGGATCTTTTTTTCGGTGGAGCTGTCTTGTCTTGTGACTAGCATGGTTGTCCTTTCGTGTTCCGATCAAACAATAATGTCACACCACGTGACGGATGTCAAGTTGGATGACACCAGATCACATGCAAAGATCATCACAGCTAGTCAGTTACGTGCCGACATGGGGGGAAGTCCACACAACAGACCAGCCCGGGGGTAGCGGTCGGGCGCTACCCCCAACCTAAACTTGTGTCACGCAACGGTACACTATATGCTTAAGGAATCCCGAACAAAGGAACACAATGATCTCCCTACAAAAACTGTCAGCAACAGCACCCGAACTAGTCGGCCGATACAACACGGTAAAACAAGATTTCAGCGGCCTAGGAAAAGCGGCGGTCTACCTGGCAATAGACACATCGGGCAGCATGCGCCGAATCATCAAAGACGGAGTCGTACAAGACCTAGCCGAAAGGATGCTGAGCCTCTCAGCGGTCCTAGACGACGATCTAATCGTACCCACCGTACTATTCAACACTGGAGTACGAGAACTACGTAACCTGGTAATCGGACAACACCAAGGGTTCGCAAGGAGCATCACAGCGTCTGGTGGAACCAGGTTCGCACCAGCGATGCGGGCAGTGATTGACTACCACCAGAGCCACGAGATCAAAGCACCAGCCCTAGTACTGTTCCAGACAGACGGTGACCAAGAAGACGAGGAAGCAACTTCAAGGCTTCTAGTCGAATCCTCTAACCTTGCCATCTTCTGGCAGTTCTTCGGCATGGGAAAAACCATGTTCCCACGTCTCTCACGCCTTGACCTGCTGAGAGGCAGAGTCGTAGACAACGCTGATCTGATCATCGATCCGTGTAGGACACAGGAAGGCAGACTGGTCAGTGTCCTAACAGACGAGCAACTGTACGGCCAGCTGTCGATCAACTACGCGCGCTGGCTTTACGACGCCAAATGTGCAGGAATCCTGTGATGCGGAACCTTGACGATGCGATCAACGAGTCGACTCGTGAGATAGCTAAGGTAAGCTCTGATATTGATGACATGGTAGCTAAGGCCAAGGATCTTGTTGCAGTGTTCGACAATCCAGATAGCATAGTGGCTTCTATAGCTCTCGTGTCATCCGCAATAGAACGCATCCACGGTTGCAGCCCGAACATTTCAAGAACACTGACAGTAGCCGTTTTTAGGTTGGCTGGTCTTGTAAAATAGTGTGGAGCGGTCAGTCCGGTTGGGGGTAGCTTTGGCGAGCTGCCCCCTTTTCCTTTTTGTGAAAACCTCGAGGTTTTTGATCTTGAAAAGAGGACCATGTATTACCACGGAGGAACACCAGACCTACACATCGGAGACACCATCCAACCAGGCCAGGAAGGCAACAGACGCCACGTCGAAGGCTGCCCCATCTGCGCTGCCCGCAACATCGGAAACAGCCCGGCAGTCGACCCCATCCCCAACCACGATGGCGTGTACGTCACCACCGACCGCGAATACGGACGGTACTACGCATCCCTAGCCCATCGGGGGACCCTCTACGTCGTCGAACCCGTGGGTGAACTCATCCTCTCAGCCGAGGATCGGTTCCCCACCTACATCTGCCAGGAAGCACGTGTCACCGGCATCTACCAACGGCAGGTACAGCTCACAGATTCTCAGCGCCGGAGACTCCTAGCGCGCTGGATCGAAGCAGACGCTAGAGCCGATGGGTGGCTCGACAGGTGGCAGTCCATGTCGGTGGCTGGTCGGCGGAATCTAGTGAATAAGAGCATGCGTGAGCTGTACCAGGCCGCCCGTGAGTCGTTTGGCTAGAAGGCTGAGTTGAAAGGTGCGCTCATGCTCTCTGGCGGCTGTTGTGGCCGCTGCTGGACGCGGGCTAGGGCTAGCTCAAACTGAGTTGGCTCTCTGTCGGGCGTTTCGAGGGCTGGTCTCAGATGGTTTGTCGCGGCTGGTGGTTGCTGTTTTTCCATGGTTGGATCCTACCCACTTGACAAGCGTCGCGTGGTATGACATTATGGGTTTCAGTCAAACAGGGAGGCAGACATGAGCACCAACTACCAGCTCGTACGCAAAATCTGCGAATGCGGAAAGAAAGAAACCTGGCACATCGGCCAGTCATCATCCGGAAATGAGTTCCTGTTCCACGCTGAAACAGTGTGGAACCCATCCATGCGGTACACGCTCTGGACAGACAAAATCATCTCATGGCTCGAAACCGGAGCCATCATCGAAGATGAGTGCGGATTGAAGCTCAGCTACTTGCAGCTTCTTGAAATGATCAAAAACGAAAGCAAGCGCAATAGGCGCATCGAAGCAGAGCATGACCACGCCGACCGAGCATGGATGACAGGAGTGTTCTTTTAATGGGATTTCCAGTCAGTTCTGATGGGCTATACCACTACTACGTTGGCTACCAGGTTACTGGATAAGTCAATGGCATACAGACCATGGGCTTTACATTTGCGGCAACTGAGGGACCCATAGTAGTGGTCGGCTCTTTGGGGGGATGCGGTTTAGGCCGCATCCCCTTTTCCATGTCTCTACCAGCTTGACAAGTGTCGCATGATGTGACACTGTTTAAGGTAAGCCAAACAGGGAGGTAGAAATGATTACCATCAAGGCCTACAGTCGCGACCACAAACAGCTATGGATGGACAAGTCAAAGCGCGTACCATACCTAACAACATACGAAGAACGCCTAGAACAGATAATACGCAAACTGCGCAAAACCGCCTTCATCATTGATCCAAACACCACACTTCTAACAAGCAAGCAGCATGTAGCCTACTTCCGCATTTCCTTCGATGGAATCGTCCGTAAAATCTACATCACCAAGTATGGACGTGAGGTAGGCATACGCAACTACCAGGCGAGACGGTTTGAGGATATCAACAACGTCTCCATCCTCGGACACGAAGTGATCCATAAGGGACCCTGGATCAATCAGCCGTATCCGGACTCTATCGATGTTGCGGAGGGAGAAGGCAATCCCTACTTGCCACACAAGATGATCTTCAACAAGCTGCCAGGTGGGACAGATCGTTATGGCGATGAGAGTGTTCTCATCCTGCGAGCCATGAAGGGTATCAAGGGGAATCATTGGCTGGTTCACAATGAGATCACTGATACTTGGGAAGAGCTGGTGTTGAGTAGGGGAAAGCTTGTTGAGCGCTTGTTGCAGACGGCTAGGGGGATGGAGCTTCATATTGGTGGTGTCTGATTACTTTTAGTGGTTTTTGCTGGTGAGGGACATGTCGGCTGGCGTGTCCCTCTTTTGTGTCTCCACCCACTTGACAAGCGTCGCGTCACGTGACATTATTAAGAAGTCAGAGGGAACAGCACAGCCTAGGGAGCCAAGCAATGAACACCTACTTCGAACTCACCCCAGAAAGCGCACGCACCCTAGGCCTCACCAAAAAATTCACCAAAGAGCTGATCAGCGTCATCAACAACTACCCCCGCATCACCTGGAAGGTAGAAGAGATGCTCAGCTTCGAACCAGAGGTCATGAAGGACAAGCGGACACTTGCTACTAGGATTCGCGAGATCATCGGCTACTGATTTACCAGGTGAGGCTAGCCCGATCTGATGATCGGGCTAGCCTCGTATCTTGACAAAAGTCACGCTGTGTGACACTATCTTTGTGGAGGTCAACATGAACACGCTAACCATAACCAACACCCCAAACGGGAAACTCACCCCAAACTCCGCATTAATCATCAACGGAGTAGAGGTCCCCATCCCAGAAGCACTGCCAGACGGCAGTCAGACAGCGCCACGCCGAATTGGCTACACCCTAGGTCAACACGGATACATGCTGGCAACCAAAGCCGTAGCAGACTCGCTAAGCGTTGATGGTGACAACACCATCGTAAGCGTGAAGCCTATGGCCATGGTCAACTCAGCTGAGTTGGCAGAAGCGTTGTGGCCAGGTTGCTTGGACGGAGCCACGCCAGAAGTGGTAGAGAAGTGCTCAGCATCAGCTCGACGTTGGGCTAGGCGCATGGAAGCCTCGAATCCTGGTATGGCGCCACAGGCTCGGGTTGAGGTTATCAACGGTAGGCAGCGTTCCGTATTTGTATGGAATCTTGAGTTGGCTATGAGGATCAGGGCTACTTCGCAGGGTTCAGGTAATTGGAAGCAGCCGGACGATAGTGGTGGTGAATAGCTCGTGTTTGTGGTTGGGGGATGCGGCTGGTTGGTCGTGTTCCCCTTTCATGTTCTCCCCGACTTGACAAGTGTCATGTGATGTGACAGTATTGATTGGTTCGAATAGGAGCAAAATGAGAGAACCAACATTCTCAGAACGAATGATCCAATCAGACCGAGCTGGCAACATCCACGGAATACCAGGAACCACCTACCACAGGGCACGCCTCATATGGAAAGCAAGACTATCCCCAGACCCTGAACTAGCCACCAAAGCCCAAGAAATAATCACCCAAATAAACAACAACACCATGCCCCTAGGACGAGCCACAATACTCCTAGGACTAGAAACACCATCATCCAAGAGACCCCCAACCATGTCACCCACAGAATGCGTGGCAACCATCCAACGAATAGCAGCAACACTAGACGGCCTAGCACAGGCTGCCACTGGAATCAGAGACCTAAGCTCAATAGGAACACCAGAAGAAGCTGAAGAACTAGCGGCACGCATCAGCCAATCCTGTAAGACACTGTCCAGAATCCCCAACAAACTCCGGAGAATACAATGTTCATCGAACGGCTGAATATCAGCACCCTAGAAGTCGATCGGCGAGTACAACGTGAACTAAACCCCTCATGGGTTGCAAAAATTGCTAGAGATCTAGTTCTAGTCCAACTTGGAATAATCACTGTAAGCCGTCGAGAAGATGGCAGCACCATCATTCTCGACGGTCAGCACAGAGTAGAAGCCCTACGTTATGCTGGCATAAACGAGTACGTGATAGACTGCCGGATACTTGTCGGCCTGAGCCTGGAAGAGGAAGCCAAAACTTTCCGTTTGCTGAATAGCACCAGCAAACCAAACAAGATTGATCACTTCCTAGTTCGGGTAGTGGAGGGGGACGAGGTTGCCAGAGACATCAACAAGATCCTCAAGAGGTTTGGTTGGCAGGCTAGTCGAGGTAAAAGCGCTGGATCGTTCTCTGCCATATCCACTCTAGAAGCGCTCTACAGGGAAGATCGGGAGGCCGCATGGTCTGCAGTTCAGACCATTACCGAAGCGTGGAATAACAGCCTCGAATCGGCTAATGGGCAGATCATCTTTGGTCTAGGCGCCATATACCATCGCCATGGAGAAGAAGTAGACCTGGCTCGCATGGTGCGACGCCTAAGCAGTATTGCTCCAAAAGAGTTGCTGACTAGGGCAGCAGCACTGGCGAAAGCGCGTGGTCGTCGAGCTGGTGCCGCTGTAGCGGAGCTAGCGATCGCCGAGTACAACAAGCATCGTGGTGGGACGAAACTACCTGACTGGAACCTTCCTCCACAGGCTAAGGGAGTAGGTAGGAAGGCAAACACGGAGCTGATCCGTGCTTTGGCTAAGGTAGCTAACGAGACTGTGGAGACTGTACCAGTGCCTGTAGATGCGGCTGAGCTGTTTCGGGCTATGCCTGATGAGTTGCCTGTTTGGAGGTAGGGTAGCTCGGTTGGGGGGGATGCGGCCGTTTGGCCGTGTCCCTCTTTCGTGTCTACCCCTACTTGACAAGTGTCTCGCCACATGACACTATATAGAAGTCAGCAGGGAATAGCACAAACCAGGGAGCCAAAATGTACAACGCAGCACTGAACCGTCGCACCATCACCACAAACTTCCAGCTCACCCTAGACACAATCAGTTGGCTAGGACTCAGCAAGCACGTCAACGCCGCGCTACGGCGTGTAGTTCGCACCAGTCCTAGTAAGGCTGGATATATCGAGTCCCTGATCAGGGAAGAAGTTGATAGCAACGGTGGGGATCCATGCAGATGGACCACTTTTGTTCGGGACCTGGTGTAGTGATCTTCAGGTAGAGGGACATGACTTCGGTCGTGTCCCTCTTTCGTGTCTACTTCCATTTGACAAGCGTCGCGTCACGTGACATTATTAGTGAGTCAAGGGGAACGGCGAAACAAGGAGCCAACAATGAACCTCAACCAAATCGCAGCAACCTACGACACCACCGTTGAGCAGTACATCAACGGAGAATGGATCACCGTTACGGTTGAGGTTGAGGCTACCGAGGTTACCGAAACTGCTGAGGTCACCGAAGTTGAAGCAACCGAGGTCACCGAATTCCTAAGCGAGATGCCTTCCCTGGTAGCCACCAAGTCCGGACCGTCAAAGATCATCGCTTCGCTTCGAGCCTTCGGACTCACTGTGAAAGACATTGCCAACCAAGTTGGCGTCTCAACTTCCACCGTGTACCGCTGGGCAAGCGTTCAGAATTGGCCACTTGACTACAACTACAACAACCTGATCATGGTAGCTGGAAGGATCTGATTTGACAGGTAGGATGAAGGCACCCATGGGTACCAGACAAAGGTCTGTAAGGCCCGACTGCTTAAGTAGCAGTCGGGCCTTACTTTGTGTAACTACCTGTGTTCAGTTGTCTAGTACCCGAGACTACCGACACCACAAAAAAGTGCCTCTACGTGGCTCTCAGAGCGTTTATGCTGGTCAGACACATGATCAAATCATGTGGGATATCCAAATCGAGCAGCAGCACGATGAATAGCGTCTACGTACGGCTGATCCTTATCCCCAGTCTCCCTATCAAGATCAGAGAATGGAACAAGAGCAGGATGCTCGTCGTCTCCAAGAGAGTCCTTCCAAATTGCCCAAGCATCATGCACGTCGACTCGACTCACTTCGCCACCAAGAATCAGCAGTAACAGTAAATATAATTCTTTCAACCTTGAATCAACATGAAGCTCGCCAAACTCCTCATCCAGCACAACACGGGCATCACTAACATAACTCATGACTCACCTTTTCCCTGAGACTTCCTCTTATACCTAATCAAAAAGTGCACAGGCAACCACGCTGCCAAAGCACCAATCACCAGCGCCACTACCTCACCCGGGATGTACTAAACAATGAGGTCAGTCCAGGGAGAAGTGCTACCGTCACCGTCGAATGACGCGAACACCTCCCAGCCGAGCACCAGTACGGTACCAGTCAGGAACCCGACGCTTTTCCAACCGCCCTTGATCATGAGACTGTCTCCCGTATCTTCCGTATGCCACGATTCGCCAGGCTCTTACAGGCGCTCTCACTTAGCTCCACACGCTCTCCTATGACAGCGTAGGCAAGCTCATGCCGATAGCGTAGATCAAGAATCCTGCGTTGCTCTGGAGTGCAGGGAGCAGTGATTGTGTCGAAGCTGGGTAGGGATTCCTGGAACAGTCGCGCTTCCAGCTCTTCGATCGGATCGATGGTTGGATGGATCTCTTCGAAGAATTCGGGGAACAGGTTTTCAGTGCGAGATGTGTATGACCTAGCGTGATCAATAGATAGATTGGTGGCTATTCGATATATCCAGCTGTCAGCTGTTGCCCCATCATGTGAAGGCGACCACTTCTCACGATTCTTCCAGGCTCTACAGAACGCCTCACACGTAATCTCAGCAGCTGTTTCCCGGTTCCCTATCCGTTGCTGCACTACCCATGTGATCGAGTGTCGTGAGCGCTGCCAGGTGTCTAGTAGCTGGTCTTCCGTTAGCATGGTGTCCCCTATGATTCTGATGTGAGCACATATGTTGATCTTCTCGCTAAAGTTCCAAAGTCCGTATTGGCCCGTGGCGACAATCAGTACCGTAAGATAATTCGCGTTTGCAGTGAGCCTTCTTTGGGTTGGATCAAGGTTACTAACACCTGGCAGGAACTCTGTGGTGATGATTGGCGTACGGTTACTGAGCGTGCATCGTATAAAGATCATGATCAGTTGATGGCTGAGCTTGGTAGTGGTCGCTACCAGGCACTATAACCACCACTTGACGAATGTCTCGCCATGTGACATTATATAACGGAAGTCAGCCACAACACAAGGAGCACACATGACCACCACATACGAACACGGAAGCTGGACAGTAGGCGGAACCAGCCCCCTCGACTACATAATCGCGGCACTCGGAGACTACGCAAATGAGTACGAACTCACCAACGTAACAATAGACTTCGTCCTCAAAATCCAAGAAAGCTTGCCCAACCACGTATATCTGTGCGGAAGCCAGCTATACAGCACCAAACGAGAGAAAGACTACGACCTAACTGAGATCGTAGAAGCAATCGATCTAGCAAAGATCTACAACAAATACGCTCTACTAGATACCTGGCATGTCAACGAGATCACTCGGACCGAAACCCTTCACCAATACGTGATGGAATGCCTAGGGCAATACCATGCCGAATACAGGCTCGGATACGTTGAGCAAGAACTAGAGGACGAGATCAACCTGTTGCTGCCAGACGGATACGTACTGAGGGACAACAAGATCTACGGTCCGGCCGGAAGCAAGGCACCAGATCTGGAAGCGATCCTAAACAAGATCGACTTCTGGGAGATGGCGGAGCCTCACTCAATGATCGTCAAGAGTGAGAAGCCGCAAGCGCCAAAAGAATAAGATCCACACACGATGAAGGCCAGGATCCTAGTGATCCTGGCCTTTGCCCATGTCATCTCTAGTCTGTAAGCCTACCATCTAGTGTGTGTGAACTAATGACAGTAGCGTAGATAAGAGGCTCCACGTTGCTCTGAACCGTGGGAATCAATACTCCAGCGGCTCTAATCTCGTCAAGCATGATCCCATGCTGTCGACGAATCTCTTCCTCGCCAACAACCCTGCTACGCCCGGAACAGCCCCTAGTCACAATCAACACGTCAGTCATCCCCTCAAAGCATGGAGGCCAGACATTTTGTGTCTGGCCTCCACCCATCTTCACCACGCAGGGTTAGTTCCTGATCCTACCCCTCAGAATCAAGAACGGCCTGCCGAACCATGCAATCCTTCGCCTCAATCAGCGCATGCAGTCCACGCGTAAGCTGGGGACCATCCTCCAGCTGTTCCAGGAGCTGATCAGCAGCAGCCGTGAACACAACGGCTACAGCCCGGAGATTCTCCGGTAGATGGTCGCAGTCAAACCACCTGAGAGCTTGTACAACGGCGAAGTGACGATGCGCATACTTCTGGGCTAGGCTAACTGGCATCAGACGATCCTACCAGGGTCCAGCCAGTCGGCGATGCAAGCATGCCCCCAACTACTCGGATGCAAACCATCGCCAACACCCTGCAGATAGTAGTAGTTCGGATCAGCGTCCCCAGTGAAGCCGATCCTTAGTCCAGCATCAATATCAAGTAGGTTCCCAGCACCATAGTAGTTGCGCAGCCAGGTGTTGATCCCCATACGCTGAGGATTATGCGCAGTATGCCAAGCCCATGAGGTAGTAGTCGGTGGGATCGTAGCGATGATCAATCGGATACCGGCCGCAATGGCCTGATCCATCAAGTACTTGTAGCCCTCACCATACTGCTGGTCGGTGATGTTCATGAACAGGTCATTGACACCTATCTCAACGATGATGGTCGTTGGTTTAGGCGTAATGTTGATGACCTTGGTAAGCCACTCGTCCTTTAATGCTGGTTGGTTACCACACGAGACAGCCAGGCAACCACCCGACGCGCCGATGACACGCACCCGATCGCGACAGGATTGCACCTGACCGCAAGCGAGGTTCTTCCAGCGGTTAGGGAATGAATCTCGGGATGGTACCCAGGATCCACCACCGTTTGTGATGCTGTCTCCGACGAACACGACCTGTGCCGTGGACGGTATTTCCGTGGCCTGTGCTGCTGGTGTTGGAATTGCGAACAGTCCAGCTGCCACGATGGCGATTGCCGCACCGATGACTCTCAGCTTCATATTAGATGTCAACTCCGGTATCTCCTGGGTCGATAATGTTGCCAACTCTAACCCAGAATTCGGATGATCCGAATACTTTTGCGTTTCCGCTTCCGCTTGCCCTGGTAATGCTTAGTAGTACGCTTAGTGATCCTGTGGTGGCGGAAGCGTATGTAGCGGATAGTTTAGTTGTATATGGTTGTATAGAGTTTGTAGTTATTTGGGCTGCTTGCCCAAGTTGTGGGCTTGCTGTGGTTGCGGCGCCTGCCGTATTGGATCGGAATCTTATATTTAGGATATCACCCGTAGTTGACAAAAGGTACATAGATGATGTCTCTATGACATAAAATGCACCATTCACAATCGGGATACTATCCAAACGCAACACACCAACCTCAGTCGTAGTAGTAGAAGAATCCGTACTACGAGCAGCCCGCGCAATAATCGTCCCAGGCAGCGGCACCCACGAAGTAGCAGCAGAAATATAGGACTCATACTGACCAACACCACTACGGTAGGTCAATTGCCCATTATTCGGTGCCGCTATCGCCGTAGTCCGGTCAGCCGCTGTAGAAAATGGAATAATACCGGCATCCCGCATCATGTTTCCCCACACTGAGGTGATGACGGTTCCACCGACTACAGTCAAGCCAGCGTAGGTAACCATGGTGCCACTCCTAGCGAACTACTCGAAGTTGGTTGTCATCCGGACCCAACGGATCATGACCTAGGTGCACGTAGTTCAGGCTCATGTGGATCCCGGTGACCAGGGCAATAGCCAGTAGTGCCGTAGCGGCACATCTGTCTGCGATGAACAGCGCTAGCTCTCTACTGGATTCGAATCCAGCGTTAGCGCACGTGTTGAGGTTTGATGGGTCGCTGTCACCGATGTGTACAGCCCATCTGAAACCAGCTCCGACGTCGGGATGTTTGGTGGTGTCGTTTGGGTGCACGAAAACGTGGATGGTTGGATTGATAAGGCTTGTCATGTTTTCCTCAGGCGAACCATAGGGCAGCGTCCCAGAGACCAACGTCCCATTTTGATGTTGAGAATTCTACGTATTTGGCGGCTGATGTGAGGGTTAGTTTGAGATTTGCTTTTCCTTCGGCTACTTCGATGTCGATCCCATCGATGAAGCAGTATTTTGTTACTGTGTGTGATGTTGATGATGGGGGGCGACGTATCACCTTCACAAGATCCATATGCTGTAAGCCCAACAAAACGGCCATATGGCTAGTAAGGCCACTCATCGGAATAGTGATACTAGTGACCAAAGTCTGAGGATCCTTATGGGACAAGACTGACCACGTGGCCAAAGACAGCGCCTGACCATCATTCTCACAGATAAGCTGATCAATGTTGGAGGTCTTGTCTCCAGCCGGACCATACAACGCCACGCTGTTAGCGTCCGAGTAGACCTGTTGCGTACCACCAACCCTCGTATACGTGGCACGGTTGATCAACCCACCGATGTTCAGCGGAGCAGTCTCAATTTCAGACCAGGGAATCTCCCCCGGCCCATCGCCGAAAGTGGCCTGAACCGTGGTAGACCTGGTGTCTTCCACAAGCGCGTACTTGCGCTTCGCCACCACCGTACCCGATCCATCAATCAGAATCGATCCACCTTCTGAATCGCACGTCAACTCAAGATCCTGCACCGGATCAGCCGACAGATCAGTAGCCTGCATAGTGGATGTACCAGTATCAACCGTCCGTGGAGACGTCGAACCAGCAGCATTGAGTAGCCTATTGATCCTGGCACCAAACGTCTCTCCAGCCCCTACAGCGGGCGCAACCGTCACACCAGGAGCGGCGGATATCCTCGCCCACTCGTCCGCACCCTTGATCGAAGTAGTAGCCGTTCCGGTGCGTGGTCCACTAATTCCGTCCCACGCTTCAGACCACTCGTCAACGTAGCCTTTGGCTAGTGGATAGTCCACACCACCGAATGTGAGTTTCGCTCGCACTCCGCATCCTGGCCTGATACTCGACAGACCAGCAACAACATACGGTCCGGTCAGATTGTCTGGAGAGAAACGCCCATCCTGATTGTTCAGATCAATGTCGATACTGGCTGCTGACCAGAACCGTAGCGACCTACCAAACACCCTAGAGGTGGCAACTCTCTCCACATACGCAGAGACATCAGTCCAAGTCTCCGAAAAACCCCAAAGCGTTGTATCCCAGATTGCTGTATCCCAAATACCATAAGTAGCACCAGTAGTGACCAGCCCAACCTCAACCGTAAGCTCAAGCCGGTTGCCATCACAGTAATCCTTGATCACCAACACCATTACGGTTTCCTCCAACCTTTGCCGTTGGACCGCTCCCACTCACCAATAGAATCCATAACCGATCGAGCGGCGCTCTTAGGATCCAAAGCATTAACCGTCAAATAATAGGTATTCCCACTAGTACCAGCACCCGCCATGGCGGCAACCGGAATGGGCCCCGAAACCAGACTCGGAATCACCATCTGATCAACACCAAGCTGCACGGCACTAGCAACCGTACCGGCAACCGACTTCAAATCAGGTATCTGAGCAGTCATCCCATCAGACACCATGCTGATAATCTTTCCACCAGCAATCTCAGGACTGCCAGAACCAGACAACGGGCCAGTCTTAGCCGGGGAGAACGGAAAGAAGTCACGAATAGAACCAGCTATGCTAGAAGCCTTGTCCTTAAGGCTCTGCCACATGGAATCCAAGCCATTGATCAGACCTTGGATGATGCTCTTCCCCGCATCATACAACCAGGTACCAGCATTACTGAGAGCACCTGTTATAGCACCACTTATACTACTGATCTTAGAAGTAACCAAGTTGATTGCGTTGCTTATCGAATTAACCAGTCCAGTGAAGAATCCGATAACGTTACTGACGAAGTTAGAAATACCGCTAGCCGTACCATTGATAACATTGACAGCGCCAGTAATGAAACCAACTATTCCATTCCAAATAGAAACTATTCCCGACCACAGCCAAGAAAAGAAACCAATAGCACCAACAACAAAGAAACTAATAATGGGACCCAAATACTCGGCGAACCAAGCACCAATCTGCTGAACATACGGACCAATAACTATCCATACCATGGCAACAATCGCCATAAACGCATCAAACGCTGGCTTCAACAACGTATTCCATACCCACATAACGATAGCGCCAAGCACCATGAACGCTGCCCTTATCACAACAATGGCACCGATAACAACAACTGCCAAAAGCAGCAGCGCCAGCTTGAACAGGGCAAACGCCACCACAACAACAAGATTCACAATAGACCAAACAAGCTTACCAATAGCCATGATAAGCGGTCCGAACGTATTCCAGAACCACATAACCACAGACACCAGCACTTTAATTACAACGATAATCGCAGAAATCGCGGGAGAGAAAACATTCTGCCACAACCACATAACCACAACACCAATAGCCTTAAACGTAGAAATCATGATTGGAAGAATAGTGGCGATAGCGACACCAACCAGTCCAATCACAAAACGCACACCCGTAAAAGCTGGAACGAAAATGTTCTGCCACAACCACATAGCAACAACACCAACGGCCTTTATGACAACGATGATGTAGTTGAACACCGTTCCCAGGAAGTTGCTGGTATCACCACTGGAACTCTTAATGGATGACCACGCGGAAACAATATAGCCCGAAAGCCATTTAGCCGCTTGCCCAATAA
>Ga0210137_1000007_pt1 | contig 17621 bp, 25 predicted proteins | sample WestPond_TuleC_D_2_FD_185586 | JGI IMG/M metagenome (GOLD analysis project Ga0210137, IMG submission 185586) | Wetland microbial communities from the San Francisco Bay, California, USA, that impact long-term carbon sequestration -... | ecosystem: Environmental > Aquatic > Marine > Wetlands ... | reverse complement strand
GCCATGGACTTTGCGGACATGCGAATCAGAGAGCAGGAGAAAGCCAATGATCAGCCGGCATGAGACAATCCTAGAGAGTCTGACAGATCAGACATTACAACATACTGTGGACACTGATTTTGATACTAAGTGGGCGAAGACTCTATTGGGGGTTCAGCCTGAGTATAGGCAGGGCATTCAGAATCGGGTGTGGCAACTTATCTCCACATGCACTCATCTACCTAATGGTTTTATAGATCGTTTTGGTTCTGATATCAGTCCTGTTGATGCGTTTGCACGTGCTTTGCGTGAGTTGGATGCTCAGTTGCTAGAGCAGGGGGAGAACCGATGATCAGCCATAATGAGACAATCCTAGAAGGCCTAACAGATCAGGCATTGCGCAATATTATTAACAATGGTCCTGCTGGTGGAATGTATCGGGCGCTGACTCTGTTTAGTGTTCAGCCTGAGTATCGGCAGGGCATTGAAGGTAGGACAACTGATCTTATGTTTAGAACCATTTATTCCCAAGATGGTCATGCAAATTTCGTTTCTACTGGTATTTCTGAATCTGATGCGTATAAGCAGGCTTTGTCCGAGTTGGCTGCACAGTTGGATGAGCGGCTTGTGGATGGTTCGGTTTGAGGTTTTGGTTTGGTGCTGGGGGTGGTGGAGTGTCCATCATCCCCAGTGGTGTTTCTGTAGACCTTGCTTCCTGGCGTTGAGAGCGTCGCTGGCTGGTTTTCTGTCGTGTCTGGTGTCCGTGTAGGGCATGATGTTTCTATCGCTTGTACGTGTCTCTGAGGGGGATTTGTGTCTGGGTATGTTGGTGTGCGCCCGTGGGTGATCAGTCACATGCTGGATTTGGCTGGTTACGTTCCAGCTGAGGATCTTGTACAGCGGCGGATCGTGGAACCGGCCGTTGGTGACGGTTCGATCCTCGGTGCGATCGTGCAGCGGCTGTCGGAGTCGTGTCGTGAGCATGGTCGGGATATTGGTGAGGCTTACGACTCCCTGGTTGCGTATGACGTTGATGCTTCGAAAGTTCGTGAGGCTCGGTTGATGGTGGTGGATTTGTTGTTGGCTGAGGGGTGGTTGGCTCAGGTTGCGGTTTGGGTTGCTGCTTCTTGGATTCGCCACGCTGATTATCTTCTGGTGGACAAATCATGCGGTGTTGATCATGTGATCTGTAGACCACCCTACGCGGCCTTCAACCACATACCCCAAAGGCTGTATGACACCTACCGCACAACCCATCCCTGCCTAATCGCCAGGCAGGATGCCTACGTAGCCTTCATCGAGCACGGACTAGGAACTCTAGGGCGAGACGGCAACCTAATCATGATCATCCCAACCAACTGGCTGGGCTCACACTCCGGGGGACGACTACGCCAAAAGATCCACAACGCCTACGCCATAGACCTTCTCCTAGATCTCACGGAAGCGGATGTCTACAATCGACGCATAAGCGGCCTAAATCCCATGATCTGCCTACTACGCAACGGACTATCAAAACGGCCCATCGTGGCCGAAGCTAGCAGGAACTACTACCATCCTGACGGACAGATCCTGGAAACGTGGATAAAGGGCACTGAGAGCATCCTGAAAGCACCAAACATCTCAGCCCACAGACTCACCAAGTGGTCCTACAGTCCAGAGCGTAAGTGGCGTTTCAGGGCACCAATCCCAGCGCTCAACCGCATCCACCAGCAGCACCCCAGACTCGGCAGCCATCCCGGCATCAAAGTCGGTAATGGAATCAGAACTGGTATGGACGTGGCATTCCAGGCAACCGCTACCGATCCGATCGAGCCTGACCGACTGCTACCCATGGCTGTTACCGGAGACATCAAGAACGGTCGCCTGGTGTGGCAGGGAACCCAGCTGGTGAATCCGTGGAATGCTCAGGGGACTCTGGTGCGCCTAGAGGACTATCCGCTCATGGCCGATTGGCTAGGGCGGTACCGGGAAGTGCTGGGTGCTAGGCGCGCTATCAGGGGTGATGCCTGGTATCGGACAAATGATCAGTTTGATCAGGCTACGACGGGTCGGAGCAAGCTACTGCTTCCGAAGATGTCTCATAATTTGATGCCGTTGCTTGACGACATCGGATTGTGCCCACATTTTCACTTCTGCTACGTGGTGTCTGATTCGTGGAGTCTTAAGGCACTTGGTGGTTTGCTGCTTTCCCGGGTGGCTAATCAGCTGATTCGTGAGCACTGCCACGTTGGGCGTGGGGGGACGATGCATGTTCGGGCTGGTGCGCTGTCGAGCTTGCCTGTGCCTGATTGGAGTGGGGTTTCTACTGGTGATGCTGGGCTTTTGGAGTTTGCGTTTGACTCTGGGGAGGTTGAGTTGGCTACGGTGGTGGCGGAGCGTTTGTATGGTGTGGAACCTAACGAATACTAAGGATTACAATGAGTGTTGTTGAGTTAACTATTTGGGTAGATCAGAGGCTGGGCTCATGGCTGAGCTCACAAGCGACCAGAGACGAATGCCTACGGCACCGGTACATAGAAAAAGCTCTCGCCCAACTGATGGAAAACCAGCTGAGCAAGAGCCAGGAGACTGAGGAACCTAGAGGGTCTTCCGGTACAGATTGAGCACAACATCGAAGTTGAGATTGTCGATGATCTCTCCCAGATCGATACTCCCGTTTTTCGATGGGTATCCGATTGGGCAGAGATCATCTTCATTTTCTGTGGTGATGTTTTCACCATCAAACTTGTATCCGAAAGGTAGCCCATCTTGGATTAGCTGTGTATAGCGTGTGGTTGCTCTCGCAACGGCGCGGTGGCGACGTTCGTCGTCTATGTGGATCTGCTGAGGCAGTGAGATGATTACGTATTCTTGGAGTGTTAGTCCGGTGACTTCTTCGAAGGTTGGCACTGCTTCTCCCTAGTGTCGTATGGCGTGTCATTATAGTAGCATTATGGTACGTAACCAACAACCCCAAAATCATGTAGCCTAAAAACCATGCTCTACCTATGCGACATCTCAAACCACAACCCAGGCTTCGACATCAGCAAAGCAGTCAAAGAGGACTACTCAGCCATCATAATGAAAGCCTCTCAAGGCACCTGGTACAAAGATCCACTCTTCGATGGATTCGCCACAAAAACCCTAGAAGCAGGAGCCATACCAGGCGCCTACCACTGGCTAGAAAACAGCTCAGGAACCTCACAGGCAGACCTATTTCACCAGAGAATAGCCACTCACGGTGGTCCAGCCGGCTGGTTGTGTGCCTGTGACTGCGAAGCTAACGCAGACTGGGAAACCCTGACCGACTTCTTCCAGCGCTGGAAGGAGTTGACAGACAACCATCCGTTGATCATGTATTCGGGTGACTGGTGGTGGAAAATCCGAGGATGGGATGCGACCAGCCTCACCCCATACCTATGGGACTCCAGGTACGTGAGCGGATCAGGATACGGATCACAGCTGTATGAGCAGGTACCCGATTCGTGGTGGACGCCCCGGTACGGTGGCTGGTCTAAGACCACAATTTTGCAGTTCGCCGACACCGCTACCGTGGCAGGTAGCACACCAATAGACGTGGACGCTTTCCTAGGAACTAGGGAAGAGCTACTCAAACTAACAGGGAAGGCTGACATGGAACAAACAGACAAGCTCATCAAGGGACCATCACCGTGGCGAACCATTGGAGACTGCTTCGCCGATCTCGAAGAGTTTCGCTGCTGGGCAATGGGGGAAACCGTACCGGAAAAATACACTCCAAGTCTGACGTCTCCGCTGGCTACCATGCTCGCAGCATCCAGCAAGATCATCAGCAGTGAACCGATCCAGCTCACAGACGAGCAACTACAAACGATCGCCGACAAAGTAGCGCCCCTGGTAGCAGAGCAGGTAGCAGCCACGGTAAGCGACAAGCTATCAAAGCTGATCATCGCTGTTGCGGCGGCCGGCAGCGACCTAGCCAAGCTCGGCTGACAGATGGATGAGCAAGTCTTTACGGCCATCATCGGGGAACCGTCCGAGGATTGCCCGCTGTACCGGCTGGTGTGCATGGACATCTCGGCTCCAACCAAGATATACATGATCACATGTGATGAGGGCTGGAGACAGTCAATCGTCTGCACGCACATGTACAAGCATATCGGTGAATGGTTGCTGACCATGCTGCAAGGCAGACCGTTTCCCAAGGCCGGGTAGACATGGTTGATCAACAAGGAAATCGTTGCGACAAGCATCCAAAACCTGGCTTCACATGCTTCTGCGATGAGGCCAGAGACTTGGCCGCTGGAATCCATCGTCCAGGCGAGATCGCCGACGCACTCGGTGGATACGAATGCATATGCGGAGACTTAAGCTGTATTGGTGGAAGACACCCATTCACAGAAGATAAATAGCAGTTAGGCCCTACCCTGCGGATTGGGTAGGGCCTAACTTTGTGAGTCGGAAACTCGGTTCCTATTCTCCCACCTGGTACCATTTGCCGTTGCTTGACCCCTCTCTATTTGGCCGCCACTCGATCTTTCCCTTGTACTGGCGGTTGCTCATCGTATTGACCCACTTGTAGACCGTGGTTCGGTCCATTGTCATACCCTGCTCTTCGAGCCTGGCCAGGATCTGAGAAGCCTTGATGCCATCCTTCCCAGCATCGCAGATGATCTGATAGATCAGACCGTAGTGATCGATTTCTTCCTGGGTAGTCTCCTGAACCTTTGGCGGGTTAGGGAAGTCTTTGAAGATTTCAGCCAGCGTGGTATCAACGTCGAACTCGCTGACCTGGCGGTCAATGTCGACGTTGACTGCATCGTAGGCAGTCTCAATCAGTCCGGCAGTCTGCGACTTCAGCTTTTCCATGATCGTGTCCAGGCTGTCTACCTTGCCTGGCTTGCTAGGCGTGGCAGGCGCTGTAGAGCTACCTTCGCCGAGGAAGGCACGTAGCCGATCCCATCGTGAGTCCACGCAGTCCAACTCCCCCTCTTCAAGATCATCAAACGGTTCACCGTTGATATCCCGACCGTTCATCGCCAACAAGGTAATCTCGTCCACGGTAGGCCGCCAACCAGCCGTAGCGACAACGATTTCTTCCAGCTGTTCAGGCTTGATACGAAAAATGTGGTAGGGCCTGATGTCCTCTGCTGAGTCCATGCGCATCTGCGCACATCCCGGATATGGTGCGTCTGATGGTTCTATGTCTCCAATGTCCGTCCCAAAAGCCCAACGGTACTCACTTTTACTCTGGGCCTTCAGTACTGCTACTGCATGCTGCTGTACTTGGATATCCTGTCGGACGATTTCGTTAGTACCACGTAGGGCTAGCGAGGCTGCTCTGAAACCAGGATCCCGATGATCATCGTGTAGCTTCTTAAAAAGGTCATATAGCGCTGGAATCGCCTGATTACCAGCAATGTATTTGATCTCATCAGCAACCACAATAAACTGTGGATACTGCTCAGAACAGGGCATCTTGTCATCGTTGTGTTCTCTTTTGAGCTCATTGTAATGATTGTTCCGAGCCAGCGCGCCCCGGTTGAGCGCACGAAGCATCAGGAAAGCCTCGCTCTCGTTGAACGCGGTCCACCACACACCAGGCTGCGAGACGGTTCCCTTTAGGTAACCGTCGATCATTGGATATGACAGCCTAAGGCCGGTCATGTCTACTGTGCAGATGAGCGTATCTGTGCACTGCATCAATCCTGCCATGAGGACACGTCCGAAGTTGCTCTTACCGGAGCCACCCTGACCGTAGACGCCGAGGTTACGTTCCCTGAGGATCGGTCCGGCTGGAACGTTGCGTCGGCTCACACCAATCAGGAGCGGATCGTAGATGCTACGCCGTTCTAGCTCTTTCGGATATGGTGCGTCTTCACACAGAATGTCCAGTATGGTGACGTCTACCAGTGCGCTACGTCGGGTGGTTCCCATCCGCACTGAGATGCCACACCCAATACCAAGATCAAGATCATTGGCTAGGGCCTGAGTCTCCTTAGCTATATCCTTCCAACCCAATCCACCAGGGGGTAGGCGAACCTCAACCGTGTAGCCAACCAGTAGTCCATCTTTGCTACGGTGTGGGAAGTTGGAGATATTTGGAGTTTCGATACCTTCGCACCGTAGGCGCTTCTGCAACCGTAGTTGCCACTCAGCACCAAGGTCATTACGCGCTGCCTGCTCAAGCTCGGCAAGCGCATCAGGAGTCTCAGGCGCCTGGTCTTCCAGGGGCTTTGCTAGCCACGCCACGAAACCCATCACGACGGTAGCCATGATCAGCACTCCGCCGTACTGGAGAACGGTCTCTGTAGTCCAAGTGGCCATAGCTACCAGTGCTGACCAGACACACGAGCCGATCAGCGCAGCAGATTTATAGGCGACCTTCCCTCCGGTTGCAGTCTTGCCGACTGTCCCCCACAGGAAGATCATCATCAGGCCAATGACAGTAGTGGAAAGCATACTCAACGCAACTTGCAGACCGGTAGCGAAACCGGTCTGCAAGCACAAATGAGCCACCACTGCCGCTGAAACCGTAGTCAAAGCCGAATTGAGAGCACCATGGCTAACACTGTGATGCCCCCTGAAGTCCAGCTGATAGACAGGAGCAGTAGCAGACATCTCATCACACTCCGTTATTCGTGGTGTCCCACGCTTCCGGAGCAGGACTGTTGATCAGATTGCCAAGCAGATCTTTGTGGAGATCAGCGAAGACACCCGCAAGATCTCTTGACATGAGCGACAGAGAATCCATACCAGAACAGAGAGTGTTAAGAGCCTGAACGTAGTCCGGATGGATGGAAGCACGCGAGTACTCAGATACCCTGGAACGAAGTGCTTCCGCAAACATCGCAATGACTATGGGAAGATCGTTAGCTTCCGCGAACGATTCAATGTGTCCACGGTGCCTGACGTTCTGCACTTGGGCAGTGAATACTTTTGTGAGTTCTGCTAGCTGAGAGCCGTTGAGACTTGGTCCTTTGTTGCCGGTTGGCCCATTACCTTTTGCCACTGGAATATCCTTCTTTGGCTTGACTGATGGGTTTTTGGGTTTCTTTGGATCGTTGGTGAGTTTTGGTGGTTCGTTCACCTTTGGTCCAACATTCTTCCTATTATACTTTCTGTCGCGCTGCGCGTCAATATCGCGCTTCCGACGTGCACGCTCCAACTCACCAGGCCTAACCACCCGACGAGCAAAACGCCCAACCTTCCCAGCAGCCCGACCAGCCTTACTCAAACCAGCACCAGCACCACGGAACGCCTTATCAACCCCACGAGAAGCACCACGCATAGCCCTACCAACAGGACTCAACGCCTTACCAGCCCGACGGGCCGCCCGACCAATCCGAGAATTCGAGAGCGATCCACCAGCCCTACCAGTCAGGCCCTTACCGAGACGACCGAGCTTCGAACCGAGCCTTCCAGCGGCCCTACCAGCCAAGCCCTTACCGAGCCTGCCAGCGGCAGACGGGCGGCCACCACCAGACCGACTCGACCTGATGGCAGAGCGTTTGGTGCCGAACGTCTTAGCACCTGGCCTCTTGCTCTTGTGGTGGCGGATCATAGCCAGTCCGGTAGCGGCTGCAACAACTGCCACGATCGGCCCTGCAACACCGGAGGAAACGGCAAGCGCCGAACTGGTGACGGCAATGTTACCAACCGTCACCAGTGTTGGCACAACCGGTACCGTGACCGAAGTAGCAGGAGCAGATTTCTTAGCTGCCTCTACTGGCTTCTCCTTCACAGATACCTCGGTCATCTCATCCCCTTATCATCGAACCGAACAACAGCAGACAAGACACTGCCGAGATTCCGATAACCCATCCAAGGAACGCCCCACCGATCAGGACCGCAATCCCAAGGACGATTCCTCCGATGAGCATCGCTCCGAGCACTGCACACATGGCGCGGGTCTTAGTGATTTGGGTGGTGGTTTCGTCAGTTACCATCATCGCTACTCTCCTCAGTGATCATCGCTACTAGCGTTTTACGAATCTTGTTACCAGTCGCGGGCGACGAATATCCGAAGGCATTCATAATCATCCGAGCCGACGGAATTTCCTCACGCCAATCGGGAAACAACTCATCAATCTTCTCAAGATCTACAGAAGCTGGCTTCCGACTAACCGGCCTAGCCTTTTCAACCATAGCAACGTCGACTTCAATCGGGACAGAAGTTTCAACAACCTCAGCAGCAATCGGAGACTCATCAACAACGATCACTTCCGGAGTCTCAACAACCCGCTGGATCGACTCGACTTTCGAGGGGACCTCACCTTTAACGAGGATCCCACGAGCCGACAACCACTTACGGATGCTATAAGCGTCAGACCTTGGTAGGGCATCCATGGAGTAGGAGAACACTGCCTCGTTGGCGACGTAGCGCTTACGGCCATACCAGGAACCCTCACGGGTGGCCAATTCGCGTAGCGCTCCCTGTTCCCTGACCAGGGTCACTGCTGCTTCCCACTGGATGATGCCCTCACGGTGGCTCACTGCCCAGGCACGAAGGGTCTCTTTGAAGGCGACTCCGGGAATCCAGCGGGTGCCGAAACCGGCAGCGCCACGCTTGATCACTCCGGCATCCTCTTTAGCCCACTTGCGGATCTTGTTCAGAACCAGGTGGAGCAGGGTCGGTCCGAGGATTGCAATCAGGGGGAAAGCCCAGTAGGCGTCAAGCGCCACACCAGCTTTCAGGCTGCTCATCCCTGACCGATACTGCGCAAACGCAGAGGCACCTGCGAACACCCAGGTCATAAGGCCGAACACTCCGGCACGTTCTGAGCGCCATACAGCTCCGATGATGTTCATTCCGATGCAGCTCGCCGCTGCAATATCGAAAACTACGGGGATGAGCAGGGCAAAGCCCGGCGGAAGGTTCAGGCCGTTGGTGCTTTCTGCCCAGTGGTAGAGATCCTGACCGGAGATGATCAATGGTGCGACTGTTACGAATCCAAGGAAAGTGGCAACGGCGCTCATCACTCGCCGCTGGCCGCGCATCCTGCCGATGCCATGGGTGTTGCTTACGTCGTTGCTCATGTGCAACAGGGTACGCGCTGAATAGTGTCGCGTCAAGTTACATGATACTGGTTACGCTCTGGTTACACCTACCTGACTAGGTGTACACCAAGCATCGCAACACATCAATACCATGGTGAACAGTGAACACCCCGACAGCCGTACACCAGTGAACGCGTACACCGCTGTACACCCTGACTGGTGAACACCTGACAGCTGTACACCCTGACAGCAGTGAACGGTGAACAGTCGAGCCTGGTGTACACCCTGACAGCTGTACACCAGACCGCAGTGAACAGTGAACACCCTGACAGCTGTACACCTGACAGCAGTGAACGGTGAACACCTAGGCCTCTGTATACCAGAGCTAGGTGTACACCAGACTGCAGTGAACGGTGAACAGTCGAGCCTGATGTACACCCTGGACTGGTGAACGCGTACGCCGCTGTACATCTAGGCCTCTGTACACCAAAGCTAGGTGTACACCCTGATCGGTGAACAGTCGACCGCAGTGACCGATGAACACCTGGCCGCAGTAACAGTGAACGCGTACACGGCTGTACACCCTGACAGCAATGAACAGCGAACACCTGGCAGTAGTGAACACCTGATCGCTGTACACCAGTGAACGCGTACGTGGTGTACAGCGATCAGGGTGTACACCTGGCCGCAGTGAACGATGAACAGTCGACCGCAGTGAACGGTGAACACCTAGGCCAGGTATACACCAGTGAACGCGTACGCGGTTGTACACCTAACTCTGGTGTACACCTGGCCGCAGTGAACGGTGAACACCTAGCCTCTGTACATCCTCGCAGTGAACAGTCGACCGTAGCGAACGGTGAACACCTGACCGCTGTACACCAGTGAACACCTAGTCGCAGTGAACGGTGAACGGTGAACACCTGGCCGCAGTGAGCAGTCGAACACGGTGAACGCTAGACCGCTGTATACCTGGCCGCAGTGAACACCAGTGGACGGTGAACACCTGGCCGCTGTACATCTGGGCAGTGAACACCTGGCCGCAGTGAACGCGTACGCGGGTGGCGCTGTACATGCTGGTAGGGCGGGTTGGTGACAGCGCCTATATATATGGTGTGCCTAGGTGGCTGCTAGCGCTGTCAGTGCTGATCTCAGGTTTTCGATCGCTTCTACCAATCCAGTGTCTATTAGCTCACTGTTAGTTACATCGTATGCTCGGATCACGCTAGCGGCGCACTGGATCACGTCACCAAACTCTCTGAGATCCGAGATCCTTACGGCTACCTCAACGCTCTTAACCATGCTTTCCTCGTCTGCTGTCGAGTCTTAACCATGCTAGTCGGTGTTGCGTTGTGTGACTGTTTTTGTTGTTACGCAGTTGTTGTTACGGGCTGTTGTTACCCGGTTTGCATATGCTGTGAGCTGGGGTTTTGTGGATTGTTGCCACGTTTGATCTTGTGGTAACAACAACCGTGTAACAACTACAGTGTGTGATTTTTTTTGCTGTCATCCTTTCGTGTCTCCAGCTTGGAAGATGTCATGTTACGTGACATTATTGGGGGGTAAGGCAATCAGCCAAGCAAGGGAGCAACAATGCCAGACACAGAAGAGCAGGAAGCAGCCAGACTACGGCTAGCCCTGACGCTCGGCGCATACATCGCCGAGCTTACCGACGGTGACGACGATGAAGGCGCTGAGTTGTTCGCACTCCTCGCCGATGAGTCGATTGGTGTGACTGCTGCTGAGTAGCTGGTGAGGTAGACGGCCCCCGGGAAACTGGGGGCCGTTTCCTTGACCAATCCACTTGACAAGCGTCGTGCCACGTGACAGTATTGACCTGTCAGCCAAACAAGGAGGCAGAATGCAAAACCCCTACACCAGCACCTGGGAAGCTAAGGCCTACGAGATAGGTATGGAGCAGTTCCAACTGCTCTGCCACCGTGTGGCAGAAGAGACAATCCCAACTCCAGAATGCGAACACTCCGCCGATGAGTGGGAAGCCTGCCTAGAGGCAGGATGCAACATGAGCCCCGAGCAGGTGGCTCTCACCCATAAGCTGATCGTGCGCTACGAAAAGTTGGCTGACAGCTCAATCAGAGAACACATGGTCGAACCAGAAGGCTCATACTTCGGCACATCAAGCTGCTTCATCAACGCCGCAGTTCGTGGTGTCCAGGCTATCGCCTCAAAGATCAAAGTTGAGCCTGAGATCAGCAAAGATCGCAGCATCGAAGTTGTCGAGCGGGACGGAAAGTACTTCCTTGTGACAGATGAAGTACCGGAAGGCGATCAGCTGATCAGCGCTCATGGCATGATAACTGATCAGGAAGACTCGCCCTACGTGACCTATCTCGGAGTTGTGCGCCGGGATAGCGAAGGATGGTACCGACGTACCAGTGACTGTGATGGGTGCGGTGGGGTTGGTTTTGAAGTCGTGATTGATCCCATCTGTGCTGTTTCGGATGGTAGTTGCACCTATTTGTGCGGTCCATGTCAGTATGAGGCTGATGAGGATCGGTAGTTAGGCAGGTAGAGGGGGATGCGGCCGGTTGGTCGCGTCCCCCTTTCGTGTCCAGATAGCTTGACAAACGTCTCGCCACGTGACAGTATTAGTTTGTTGGTCAGCCAATCAACAAGGAGCAGAGAGCCATGAACTTCGAAATCCCAGAAGACCTGAACAAAATCGAAATCATCGCCTACCGAATTGGGATGCAGACATTCCAGAGCCACTGCTACCAGGTGGCGGATAGCATCTTTCCAATCAGCACTGAGCCTGACGCTACGCTGACTGAAATCGTCAGGGCCAATGATCTGGCAAGTGAGTTCTTCCATTCCTTCATGGATCTAGCGGATCAGCGCATCCGATTCGCCATAAATGATCTTGCATCGTTTGGGGGCTGCCCTGTCGCACTGAACTTCCAGGAAGCTGCCCAACGTTCCATAGTCACCATGACTCCATGGATGACCTTGAAAAGTCTGCTTGAGATGAAGGAGGATGAACTAGTAAACGGCTGACAGCGCTGACAGCAGTAGGCCCTACCGGCATTAGCTGGTAGGGCCTACTACTATGTGTGGTTACCACCAGACGTTGGTGTTCGGACGCTCTTTCTGTGGTCTGATGTCACCTGATGCGAGTAGGGCGTAGTCTTCCGTTTCGCCCGTGGGGTACTGAGGTGGCATGTGGCGTAGGTTGGTAACGGATGACATGGGCAGGTTGCATTTGCAGCAAACACCTGGTGTGTTGCCCTCTATGGGCCTGTGAATCCATGAGGCAGCAGTGCGCCCGGCAGTTGGGCGTGCGGGTGGACGCTTGACGCTGGCCAATTTTCGGGTGAATCGTGGGGCTAGCATCGCTCGTCTCCATGTCGTGATCAGTACGTTACTCATCCACTATGATCTACTCCATCTGTGGTTGTCAAACTTATATGAAAAAAGGCTCGCCGTTCGAATCTTCCTCGAACGACGAGCCAGTAACACAAAGTTACTCTATGATTTCAGCATCGACAACTTCCGCTAGCTGAACCTTCCGCCGCTCAACAGCATCCTTCACAACCTGATCGAGTAACTTAGATTGACTAGCGAGACTCCAAACCTCCCGCAACTCATCCAAGCTATCCGCCGACTCAATCCAGCCAAGCACATCATCCCTAGTCGGCAACGCTGGCTCGGAACTCTTCGCCTCGGTAACCTCCAAAGCTAGTCCCCTGAAAATAGGACTCTCGATACCCGCCCTAGATGACGCTGCCAGCTGATAGCTAGCCGAGTAGAGATCACGTGGTTGCAGGGTAAAACAGTCAAGATCAGGAACGAAGAACTTGAACGTCTGCAATACCTCGCGACCCTTGACGAAAACCATCCTGACACGTTCCTCAAACCGCATGCTTAGAACAGCTGGTAGCGGTTCACTATCAGGCAGGTTCCCCACGACGCCAGCGAAAGCCGGTAGTTCCATCGCAGCATTGAAACCATGAGACTCCAGCTTAAAATATCCCAAACCACTAACACCATGGATCATCAGTGACAACCTGGTAGTAGGCTTACAAATACGTCCACAACCACACACACTGCACTTACCAGCAACATCGAAATCATGCTCATGATCAGGACCACTCCAAGCCTGATCCAAACCACACAACGAACACGCTCCCTTATAAAACTTATGAGCGTGGTTGTTCGGCTGCTTGCACAGACAAGGCTGATTCCTAATACGTTCGGTTTCACCATCGCAAAGCCGAGACTTCGCCTTGCCGGACCAGTGCTCATAATTCGGATCAATGTGCTGCCGAGGTATCAGCACTGGAAGCTTGTCGGAACTGATGACTACTTCCCACTCAGGGCCATAGTGACCAGCCCAAGGACTAACCTCCCCGCCAAACCGTTCCGCGACCTGCTCAATCAACGGCTTCTTGGGGCTAGTGATCCGAAACCTATCCAGCTTCTTAGGAATCATGATCGGATTACCGTTTTTATCCTTATAGGTAGTAGCTACCCGGCATCCCATACGGATAGCTCCGACCGTGGCATGCCTACGCTGAGCATCGATGATTGGCATTAATGAGCATCCTTCCGCACGGCGTAGCCCATTATTCCTCGAACATCCTGGCAGTCTCGCCAAACATCCAAAACCCGAACAAACCTTGCATACGTTCCGGCAGTCACATCGACCGGCCGAACCCAATAATCACGCGGTCTGATCTGCACACTCAGCGCAGTCTCAGCATGCATCTCAGGCATCTCCAGCTCGGTACCGTCGGCGAGCATCACCCGCTCACCGTTCCGATATGCGGCAACCTGGTAGCCGGCTAGGTAGTCGACATGCCTACTGGTCTTGTAGTCCAGGAGCAGAGGTAGACCAACTAGGTGCCGTAGGCGCTTCGGCATCCACCCGAACCTAGCCACCCCATCCAGGGTGCCTGCCCAACCATGCTCACGGTTCAGCACAGTAATCTCAGCGCACTCATACGATGGCTCGTACCGCTCCACAAACCGTAGATACTGCCTGATGTACGGTGCCACGTCCGGACGGTGCGGTAGGATCATCCCACCCAAAGCGAAGTGCTCGGCCACATGATGAACCCTGCTACCACGGTCTCCAGCGGCATCACGCTCACGATTACCAGCCAGTGAAACCCACTTGATCCAGCACGGTATGCATGATCCACATTTTTCATCCTCACAGATGGGGATACGCGACAGCTCTTTCAGCCGACTGTAGTTGTCCAAAACCTCACAAGCGCTGAGCTTTCCATACCAACGGGTGAGGTATGGCTTAGCCACAATGCTTAGAGCTGTGGTCACCGAAACGAAGCGCTCACCAGTAATCGGATGCACGTAGGTGCGACCGTCGTCACTGGTGATTGCGTTTGGTGGACCATCTAGGGTAATGTCCTGTATCACTCGTGTTCCTTGCTCGATTCGGGTATCACATCTGACCATGTGATACCCGATTTGGTTTTTACTTGCGGTTCGAGGCAATGCCCTGCAGCCCGATCGACGATGCGAAAGCGATTAAAGCAGTAACAAAAACGTGAACGCTGACAAACGCTCCCACAATGGCAAGAATAGTACTTGCGGCAATACCAGTTGAGCCGATGATGCTCATAGCCTTGACCATGTTTCCTCACTCTCTAGACCTCTAACAACGCCACGGTAATAGACATTCGTACTCAGTCTATTGATGTGTGACAGCATGCTGTACACACGAGACGGCAAGTTACGGAGAGTCTCATCATTCTCGAATTGTTCGATAACTCGCAGCATGTCATCATATGCTGCGAACCGTCCCTTTAGAAAAGGGAAAACCTCATTCGCTTTGAGGTGAAACCTAGTGGTTTCCTTCAGCCCGCCATCAGTCCAGGTGAGGTCTAGGACGTACCGACGCAGCTTGTTTAGGTCGACAGCGCTCATCAGGACACCGACCTAATGACAAATGTCCAGTGTTCCGGGCTTACGGTTTTGGTGGCATATCTGACTTGAGTTGGCTCCAGACGCGAGGATGCCTCACTGTCGTAAGGCTCCGCTTCCAGGGCATTGAACCACTCGTCGTAGTGCTGCCAGGGAATACCGAGCACTGCGTCACCCATGAACGCTGAGACGTCAACGGTTGCGGGTTGTCCGAGTCGCATGCTGGCAGCTGAGAGCGTTGCTAGTACGGTGCTCATTGGTGCGGTTCGTAGGATTCTGAGTTCGTCGTCCACAGGATCATGATACCACCAATCGCATCCTATGCAACAGTGTGATGCATGCGTTAGTATTTCTATGCTACAGTTTTGCGTATTCCCCGCTCACTACCCCTGCTACGCATAGTTATGTTGGCTTCAACCAAGGCACCATGGACAGATCCATAAGATCTGCTCATAGTAACAGCAATGTTACGTATAGACATTCTCTCAACGGTATACAAGCGGACAATGGTCGCACGCTCTAGCTCACTGAGCCGATAGTCCCTAACATCCATACCATGATCATAGATAAAAAATGGTCCCCCGGAAGCAGTCGAGGGACCATCATCAATCAGCCATCACAAGGATAGCACGCCATGAACACTGGAACCATAGTCATACCTCAATGGATTTGCTCACACGGACTCACCCTAGAAGAACTAGGCCTCTACACCCACATAGCAGCCCAACACCACTACCAGGAACAACAACCCAACCCCCAACAACTCGCCACCACAACCGGCAGCCCACTCCAAAAGATCAAAGACCTACTCAACGCACTAGTAGCCAAAGGACTACTCGTCAAAGGAACAACCGCCTACCGCCTAGAGTTCGGCACCATCACACCACCCAACGGAAAACCAGCTGTCGAGCAACCAGCACAACCAGCACCAGCTGTCGAGCAAATGGCACCAGCTGTCGGGCAAGCTGCACGGGCCCTAGTACGGTCCATGGCAACCAACATGCCAGAACTAGCCAAGGTCTTAGGGGGAAACGCTGACAGCATCATCCCCCTGGTTAGCGAAACACTGGATCGGGGAGTAACCCCACATCAGATATACAGCGCCATCGGTACCCGCACCCTCGTAGGCGTCGACAACATCCCTGGTGCGATCGCATACCGGCTACGTGGCCTGGTGCCACCAAGAGATGAGATCAGGCACCAACCAGACTGCCCCCTCCACCGTGGCCAAACGTGGGATCACTGCCGTTGCTGCAAAGGTGAGATCAATGAGGGGGAGGATCCCTATGCGGGTCGGGAAGAGTTGCGTCCCGATGGATGGTTTTCGGCGTATCCGGAAGCTAGGCGCCTGGTGGAAGTTGAGTGATCTGCTAGGTTGGCACCATATGGCAGTAACCTAGGCGCAAGTGGTTGCGCCTAGGTTGCACGCTTGCTATGATACTTTCGGTAGGGCCTTAGTTGTTGTCGACTATGGATGGTAACTTTTTAGCAGTTTCCAGATCCAAGCTCGGCTCACCCCATATTGGGTGGAAACGTGAGCGGCAGTAGCGTTTTCGAGCCCCATTGCTTCGATGATCTTTTCATCCCTCTCATCGGAGAGGGCTTTTAGCCGCGCATTCAGTTGCTCGGCTTGTATATTTAGATCTCGAATCTTGAGTTCTAGGACCCCTTTCTCATCTTTAGTGGATTGGATTAGCCGTACCAGGTCGTTGTCAGTTAGTGTTTCCATACTAAAACGTTACCACACTGTCACTAGATGCGCAAAGGTTGCGCTGTCTTGTGTACGTCTAGCTGGGCTTACTCATCCTTTCGGGTAACCTTGGCGTAACCACTTGCATCCTGGTTGCACTCTGGTTACACTAAACACATGACAAACAAACTTCCCCTCAACGGTGACCGACTCGCATGGACCTCCCCCATGGGGACCAACATTGAAGTCCAGAACATCGGACGAGGCTACACAGTCCGCAAAGACGGTGAACTGGTAGAACGATTCACCACCGAGGAAGCAGCCCGCGACCTGGCTCGCAAGATGAGCCAAACCATCCTCCGCGCAGACCGCCAGCGCATGGAAGCCAACCAGGAAGCCATCAAAACCGCCACCCCGTACACCCCAGCAGAAACCCCAACTGAGACCCCCAAGCCTGCCAGCTTCGCAGACCTAAAAGCCAAGCTCGGCGGAACCGGTCAGACCCGCATCGCTACCGTAGCCAAAGGATCCCTCACCAAAATCAGCGCCTCACAAGAAGAAGCCCTGATCAACTCCATCAAGCACTGCGCCGGACGCCTCTACCGGGGTGGCAAACTGATCACTGGCAACAACGGTGGCAAAATCGCTCTCACCCTCACTCAGCTATACGCCCTTGAGAAGCGTGGATTCGTAACGCTGATAGAGGAAAACTTCCAGGTATACGGGGGATGGGTGACCGACTCGTGCAAGCGCATGCTTGGTCTAGCCTGATCATCAGACACAGTGAAGGGCACCGGTCATCCGGTGCCCTTCACGTTGTGCTAGAAGAAGTAGTTGGCTACTCGCGATTACGAGTAGCCAACCATCTTAGTTCATGACTAGTAGTTCAATTCTGGTGTATCTGCTTATCATCTGCATGTTTTGGACAGATGTTCTGAATTCGGTTACGATGTCGCGATCGCTGTAGTAGAGATCATCTGAAAACGACTCGCGGAATTTCCTCCATGTCTTGTGGATAGCTTCCACTGGGACCCTGCCAACCAACCGGAGTTCATTCCGGTGCACACACTCTTCAAGCGGAACATCCAAG
>Ga0210137_1000005_pt1 | contig 20361 bp, 17 predicted proteins | sample WestPond_TuleC_D_2_FD_185586 | JGI IMG/M metagenome (GOLD analysis project Ga0210137, IMG submission 185586) | Wetland microbial communities from the San Francisco Bay, California, USA, that impact long-term carbon sequestration -... | ecosystem: Environmental > Aquatic > Marine > Wetlands ... | reverse complement strand
CACCAATATCTTCTAAGAGGTCTTACACCTTTTTCACTATATATACCAAAGGTATAATCTGAACTTTGTTCAGTATAGGTGGAAAAGTTAACACCATGCGTCAAATTATCTTCCAATTTAACATTATCAGAGATGACTTGCTCCTTGGGTCTAGAGGTACGGCGTGAAGTGGTATTTATATGACATTTTTTCTGTGTCTTCCACTGTGATGTACTCATCTTCGGGGCACCTCCATTATTGAAAGTAGTATCATTCGAGTTCATTCGAGAGTCTATCTTTTTCAAATCGCCCATCCTATCACCTAACTATCACTACCTAGTGCTCTCTTAAAATCTGTCATATCTTCGTATCTATAAACTTTAGGTGGTAGAAATTTCAGACCTCGACGACCACCAAAAACATCGTTATAGATATACCTTTTCAACTCTGTAAGTTGATCGCTATACTCTTCAATATCTTCCCTTTCCACGTGGCGAAATACATATGCGAATGTCATATGGAATACATAATTTTCGCTCGGCTCTATAAACTTTCTAGCTATGGTCTTTCTTAGAGAAGCGATTTTATCACCTACTACATCCAGAGCTATACCACACGTCTCTTTGATATAGACATCTCTAATCCTAGTACTAACATCAGAGATAATAGTGTGATCACATAGCCGTTCTACCGTTTTTATAACTTCCATAGGTGAATCTGATGTAAGGGGTAGACCATAGATGGTCATATGATAGCTTGAAGATGGGAGGGGTCGCATATACTTTCTCAGGACGGGAGAAGTTTCTATAAAATCTTCTATAGCACATACCCTTCCATAATTAGGAGTGTCCTGGGATAACTTGCAAATGACGGTATACCCTTTCACATGGGTAAAATTACCCTCCGAATCGGTCATACTATAACCTTCGGTAGCTCACTATCATAAAGTTATATTACCTTATAATATAACATTTTTTTGCTTCTATAGCATATATAAATCTATACTATATAGAGGCCATATCCCTAACTTTATTTCGAAGCTTAGTAAAAAGTTTATCCCGATCTTTAGACTTTGAGTTAAGGATACCCCTAACCATAAGTTTGGTCTTTTCAGTTAGGAATTCAGCTGTATCTTTATCAGCTTCAGGATCCGTAAACATATCTAATATCTTCTTATGATGGGTTTGAGCCTGTTCTTTCAACTCATCGAGAACCTTGTTAAGAAATGTAGCGCCGTTATCTTCCTTCCAATCCCTAGAAGTCAATAAACGCAGAAATTTAACCCTACCATAGTCGGTGCATACATAGTTTCGTTGTTCATCTTGGACGATAATGTCCGCTATAAAGTCCAAGAGTCCTTTTTCTGCATTTATAAAATGCTCATAGGTATACTTACCGGCGCTAATATCTTCCCTAACGGTCTCTTCCGTAAAAGGTCGGATAGTATCACAGTTCACATTTGCTAATTTAGTGTTGATAATGGTCTTATTTTGATTCAAAGTTTTTGGGATGGCGGTAACATCTTTATAGACTTCAATTTTACCTCCGGAATTTGCATCTTTGAGTTCAAACTCGCGAAGGTTATCTTCTATAGTTTTAATATATTTATCCTTTTCTTCGATTATAGCATTAAGATCATCGATCTCTACATGTAGTTCTTCAAATTGATCTTCCAAAAAAGCTATCAGCTCATTCTTAGTCTCAATTTGTTCTTCCAGAGGTGTAACTTTCTCTCTAGTCTTACATCCTTTTAGGTGTCTAGTTAATGTATGTTTGAGGGGGGTAATATAATCACAATATCCACATTTATAAGGCCCGATCGCCTCATCAGAACAATATTTCGCAGATTTCAAATGTCTATTGAGACACGATACAGATGAAAATTGAGTTTCGCAACTGGGACAAGTCAAATCCATCTTCTAAGTCAAACTTAATGATGAGTGATTATGATACTAATCACTTCTAAATATTATATTTTTCTAATTTTGTATGCAACATTTTTGTTGCTCATGCAACATTTTTGTTGCTCATGCAACATTTTTGTTGCTCATGCAACATTTTTGTTGCTCATGCAACAATAAAGAGGCATTGATTTTCAGTCACATCTCGACATGTTTCTCTACGATCGATTTAGATCCTTTTAAAAATCGATCATAGTGCGAAGTTGTACTCGGGTCTGGGGCGACCCCGTCGGATTTTCACATGGAATTTACACACACACATAAATTGTGTGTGTAGTTGGGAAATCCTAATAATACCCCAGGCTATATTTTTATGAAATTATGAATTTTTGGGTTTCGTATAGAAGTCAACTTTTGACCTATGGTCGGAGTGCTTTTTACGAAAGTCAGATTATATATCCGGAGGTATATGAAGAATAGTTATGAACTCGATATTTGACTTTTTGGGTCGACCAAGTTTTCGATTCGATTATAATTTTTTTCACTTTCACTTTTGAAAAAAACCAAGGTTACTTTCAAAAAAAGTTGGGTCGACTGATAATCGGAAGTTGTCTTTCAAAAAAAAAGCAATCCGACCATAGGTCGAAAGTTGTCTTCCGTGAGAAGTTGGATCGACATTGACCTTCGATAAGAAACTTTACCCCAAGGTAAAGTTTCTTACCGGAATATCTAATTTCATCCTCTTTGAGGGGATATCTGTAAAACAGATCTCAGATATACATCTCTTCATCTTATCCGCTACAAAGTTTACGTATCGGATGGTACCTATACTGAACAAAGTTCAGATTATACCTCTGGTATATATATATACTGAACAAAGTTCAGATTATACCTCTGGTATATATATACTGAACAAAGTTCAGATTATACCTTTGGTATATATATAGTTTGTACATTAACTATATATTTCAATTTTTATATATAGGTATATATCTGAACGTCGTAAGGAACCCTATTAAAACTATGTTATGATAGATATAGTTTTGGAATGGCCCTAGCTAAATTTTCCATTATCGTTGCTATAGATGCTGGTAACGGTATCGCGAAAAAGGGCGGGATTCCATGGAATAGCAAAGAGGATTCAAAATTTTTCAGGGATACAACTATGGGGAGGGGTAGAAATGTAGTTATTATGGGTAGGCACACATATGAAGCTATTCCCGAAGAATATCGCCCTCTTCAAGGACGAAGATGTGTTATCATATCTCGAACATGGAGACAAGAAGATCACCCAGAGGTGTCGGTATACCCATCTCTTATAGACGCTTTAGCCGGTATAGGGTCATCTATCAGTTCATATGAGGATGTATTCATCACAGGAGGTGAACAGGTATATAAAGATACCATTAAAAATTTCATGTACCTGTGCAGAAAAATCTTCGTAACAAGGTTCAAGACCGACTATGGGTGTGATCAATATTTTCCCCTAGACCTTGTTAGAGAATATCCTCAAGCGGCCGACCCTGTTAAAACCAGAGACTATGTTAGATATACATATCTGCCTGTCGTCAAACATGATGAATATGAATATCTTCGAGCTTTGGAAGACATTAAAAATAGAGGTGAAGCCAAACCTGATAGGACGGGTGTCGGAACTACCAGTCTATTTGGAGTTAAGATGGAATTTGATATCAGAGATCGTCTTCCTCTTCTCACAACTAAAAAGATCAACCATGAGGCTATTATTAAAGAACTACTCTTTTTCATCTCAGGAAAGACCGATACGAATATCCTTTCAACTCAAGGAGTAAAAATTTGGGAGGCTAATACTAGAAAGAAATTTATAGAAGATGCTGGGCTACGCTGGAATGAGAATGATATGGGACCAATGTATGGTCACCAGTGGCGTCACTGGGGTGCCGAATATAAAGGTTGTCATGATGACTATGATGGACTGGGGATTGATCAGTTGGCCAAGTTGATCGAAAATATCAGGACCGACCCTCACTCACGTCGGCACATCCTATCTGCGTGGAATGTTGCCGATATAGATAAGATGGTTATAGCACCATGTCACATCTTGGCGCAGTTTAATGTGTCTGGTGATAGAAAGTACCTAGACTGTCAACTGTACCAGCGTAGCGGAGATATGTTTTTGGGTGTGCCTTTTAACATCACCGCCTATGCCATTCTCACCTATATGATAGCTCACATCACGGGTCTTAGACCACGAAGACTAGTCCATGTTATAGGTGATGCTCACATCTATGTCAATCATGGTGACCAGGTGAAGAAACAGATATCTAGAACACCTAGACCCTTTCCAACCCTGTCTTTTAGGGAGGCCACTAGACTCCATGAGATCGATGATTTCACATTCAACTCATTTATTATAGAAGGATATAATTCTTGGCCCGCCATCACCGCAGATATGGCAATCTAGCTAGATTAGATTTTGACTAATATTTTCGATCTGTATCGAAAATTGTAAAAATGAAAACTCCATTAATCGGCATAGTATATTCTGGTCTTCTTATGAAACCTATCATAAATCTATCGGTCGTATCCTATGGCCTAGGGTGCGACCACTTTGATCCAGAAACAAAAAGTTGGAAGGTAGACCCAAAACATGACATACCTTATATCAATCTAGATATCTACCATCAATACCTGAACAAAAATTATAGCGATGTCGTGTACAATGAAATTATGAAGTACATGATAGATACAAAGGGTGATATATCTATCAAGCGACGTCGTACCAAATTTATATTCGGTGATCCAGGGTTAGTATACTCTGTGGAATATTGGAACTCTGGAAATCCAAACACTACTTATACCAAAGCTATTTCGTGGACCGACCTACCATGCCTTATCCCTATAAAAGAAATTATAGAACGTACTATCATTCCAAGTCGACCAAAGTTTAACTTCTGTGCCATACAGTTGTATCCTAGCGGCGAAGTAGGTATCAATCCGCATCGTGACAAAGAAGGTACCATCATTATAGGGTTATCCCTCGGTGCCACCAGAACATTAGAACTCACTCCTCCATCATTTTTAGATGGAGAACCTAAGATATGTGAAGAGCTAGGTCACGGATCTCTATATGTATTTTTACCTCCTACTAACGATTATTGGTTGCATTCTATCCCAAAAGATCATAGAGTGAAAGAGCCTAGGATAAGTCTCACTTTCCGAAACGTTAAAATTTAAATTGTAAATCTTACCCTAAAGTAAGATTTTAGTCCCAGCGGGAATCGAACCCGCGTTAAGGCGTTATAAGCACCCCGTTCTGCCACTAAACTATGGGACTTGTATCGAGGGATACAAGTCCGAGTCGTCGATCCTAAGACTCGACTATTTATTGGTTTTCATATCTTTAAGCTGGTACCTAATACCGGCGCCTTATATTCTAAACAGACTGAACATATTGCTCACACCTCCAAAAGCGGCGGCCGCTTTTGACTTTCTAGTTACCCATACCCAGAACCATGAGAATGCGATAAGAACCAAGGGTAGTATAATCATAATGGCAGCCACCTTCTTATAGTCATCGGGTTTAGATGGGTCGGTAGGTGGAGGATTTTTCAAAGTATATATACCCATACCTATAAAACCTGTCCCTATGACGGTAGCCATAACGGCGCTTACTACCGACATTATCTGACCCAGGTCAGCCATACCTGTATATACATCAGATCCTATCCTCTCAGTCATGGACGCCATTTTAGTACACCACTAGTATACGTTACTATTAATATACATTACTATAATCACATTGGGGTGCGAAGTAATTTCTTAACCAACGTCAAGAAAACGATTAGAGATTATTTATCCTTCTTGTATTTTTCAGACAATGTCAGCAATGTATCAAAATAACACCAAGCGGCTTCTCTATCTTCATCAGATAGACCACCTTGAGGTTCCGGTGTCTTTACCAAATTCACAAAATAATTTACCCTATCTTGGGGCAACCCTTTGAAGATCTCATTCTTCTTTTTGATAAAAAATTCTACATTTCTATCTCTAATCTCCGTTTTATAAGGAAGGATATGTTGGACTACATGATTTGAAATATCATGATCGCTAAGTTTTTTGAAAAAGAATTGGATGAGATCCAAATCTCCTTGATCTATAGGATTTGTAAATACATTGTCCCTTAGATCTGCTATGAACTCTAAGATGGTCATTTTGATATCCTTGCTATAATTATGGTTCGACATAAACTTCGCACCTACTGCTAAATATGTGCTGATCTTCTAAATACGATTTGCATATCGATTGGTCGCTATATATTTTTACAAGGTTAGAGGTGACTCTATGACGGATCGTCTTCATATCCCAAAGAATCAAGCCTCTCCGCCTCCATCTTTTTCGCCTTATTTATAATATTTTGCATAGGGTTACTTGAACCTTTAGATCTACCAACTTTTTTGGTAACTTCAGTACCCGCATCTTCTGTCAGTGGGGGATCTAGCTGTCCTTCCTCTACAAAAGAGACTCTTTTACCTTTTGCTTTTGGGGGTATTTCACCCTTTCTTTTTGATTTGGCTTTAGCTTTCTTTCTTGGTTTCTTTTTCGTATCCTCAAGCTCTATATTAGGTTCCTCTTCTATAACTTCATCAACGACATCGTCGTCTTCTATAACCATCTTTGATGGTTTGCGAAGAATAGATTTAGTACTACTAGTAGTACTTTCACCCTCAAAATCGTCTGTAGGTATTATAGTAACCTCATCATCACGATCACTACCATAATCATCTGCGTCGGCGTCGACATCATCGTCATCATATATCACCACCTTCTTTGGATGGCTGGGGTATGGTTGTATAGCCGGTTTAGATGGTTTGGCATAGTCCGTTGTATACATATTTTCCTTGGGGTGGGGTCTCATAAAATTCGCACTTAACAATCCCATGATCTTATCAGCTCCTACAAATAGTTGTATATTACCATCCTCACGTGCAACTACCATACTTGGAACTATGTTAATTTGAAAATATCTACCTGTCGCCGCCATCCTTCTGGTGTGCTCTGTATCGAGTCTGACTATCTGTATAGGTAGTCTATGCTGATAGATAATATCCAACACAGGCATACATGCTTTTGAATTTGAAGATATAAATAGAGTCATCGACATTGCAGATAGGTTAGTATATATTGACCCGTCTACTACTAGTAGTAGAACACATTGGCTTTTTAAGCATAGTACCATAGCCTTTTTAAGGTACTAAAAATATCCATAGTATATCAGTAAACCCATCGACTTTGGGTGGATTTATAATAAAGTGTTAAGGTAATGCGGATAAAGGTGAACGGTGTGCAGTTCGATATATTTGAATATGATGATGACGCAAGCATCATTGAAAAATATGCAGTGACACAGGCAGGTACGCTTCCATCTTTTTTTCGTATAGAATCTAAAACTGACTCTGTATTAAAAGATGGAAGTTCTGTGGTTATCAAAGATGTTAGAATTTTTATTAATAAGCTAAAAAGCTCAGATTTTCAAGATTCTGCTATAATAGAAAGTATCCTTGCATCATATCCAGCTTTGAAAAAAACAGAGATTGGTTATATATGGATAAAGAAGAATTATGAATTTGAAGGCGCTAAATCAAAGACTCCCATAGATATTGAGAATCTAAAATACCTTGATAGATACGTCTTTACCACATCTATTAGGGCTGAAGCTGCCGTCATCCAATTTGATAAAGATGTCACTACCGGTCATGAAAAACTTAAGAAAAAGATCGCAGAAGAAAACAAGATATTAGAAGGACTGGCTAAGCATAAATCCACGCAGGTAGACGATTTCGTATTGGAAGAGATTACATCGGATATAGTTCTTAAGTTGCCTGGTGGTGAACTTTTGATAGATGTATTTGATGCTATGGACGCATCAGCAGATATACCTTTTATACTTTTGGCCTATAAGAAAAAGAAGTATTTCAAAGTGTATCGACATCTACCCCCTCTCGATGAGTGGATAAATTTCATTCCACCCACGGAAGGTATATACCTTAAGGTGAATACTTCGGGTACCAAAATATCTACCTTGGCGACCACTACTAAGATAATGACCTCATATTCAAATGCTATATGGCACGCAGAAAACAGACTAGAGATATCATTTAGCACTACAGGTGGCGTTAAGGAAGAGGAGGTTCGTGATAAGATCTTGTGGTGTTTAAGTGAAAGGATAGATTATCAGATATTGGTTAATCGCCAAACAGCTATTAAAGGTACATTTTCGATTCCATCCATAAATTTTAATAGAGCTGTTTTTACAGATCTAGTCAGAATGAATTCTATCTTCAAATATTTCTTGTTTTTCAACGAGAGACAAAAGACTGTAATGCAGAAACGACTATTTTATCTATATTATCTTCCAGATCATAAAAACAATATCCCTAACGCTCTAACTTTAACCATAGCTCCCCTTACCGGTACTGATGAATCGACATCGGCTATAGTAAGAGTATCACATGCATCCAATATACAACAGGCGAATAGCGTTAGGCTTATCATATCAAAATTAATGTCCATATACTCAAAGGAGTACGATAACATTGTTGACATATACTCCAATATTATTCCTAATTTCAACGTCCTGGCGGACATACATGTTAAGAAGGTAAAGAAACGTGAAGATAAAAAGACAGGCCCCAGAGCTGTTGCCCTAAGAAAATTCAAAGGTGACCTATTTGGAAGCCGGTATCCAGACCAATGTCAAAAAGAAAAACAACCTTATGTTATCAAGACTATGGAAGAAGCTGAGAAGGTGGCAAAAAAGTTAGGTGATCCACACAAGGTTATGTTTTTTGAAGGTGCATGGTATGCGTGTGACCCTAGAGAACCTGATGATAAAAATTTCAAACACTTATATCCTGGACTAAAAGAGAATACGTCGAAGATTGATGCAGCATATAGAGATAAATTTAAACTGATGCCTTGTTGTTATACCCAGGACCAATATGAAAAAGCAGCTTCACATCTTAGAAAATATCTGTTGGCTACCAAACCTGGAGAGACCGGAGGTGGAGAAGATGAGGGTAAAGAAGGAGGTATGGGATATATAATGGGTTCTAATAAAAAACTACCATCAGGAAGATATGGAGAGATGCCTTTCAATTGGGAGAAACTTTTCTTACATCTTGAGGTCAAAAAGATAATACGAGGTAGACAGACCATCTATCCTGTTTTGAGACATGGCGTTATGCATTCACCAGATAGTTTTATACACTGCCTTGAGAGAACTTTTAATAATAGGTATGTGTCTGTGAACCCCGATGATAAAAAGAACATGGTAATGACTGTAAGAAAAAAGATGATACCATTAATATCACTAGGTAGACAGGAGTTGTATGACTATTCTAATGATGATGTCAAACGTATGTTGGAAGATCCTACTCAATATATTGACCCATTGAAATTTATATCTATAGCCGAAGAGTATTACAAATGCAACATCTTCATGTATGTTATAAGTGAAAAATCGCCCAATGGAGATATTGCAATCCCAAACCATTCTCAAGCATATCTACCATCACGTATAGATGATACCAAACCTTGTGTTTTGATGACCCTTTATGAAAATACTTCAAATGAAATGTATCCTTATCAATGTGAGGTGGGGTGTTTGATAGTAACGACAGAAAAAGGTAAGATGAAACAGATCAATTTCACATTTAATACCCAAGATCAAGAAAATATTAGTTCATCAATGGCAAAGATGGCTATCAAATTATTTTACGATGCGAATGATGTATTTGTGGTAAGCACATCTGGCTACGAATCGTTCCACCCTTTTATGGGCTAACGCTCTTATCTCCTATAATTATATACGTATAGTTATATACGTATAATATGGACTTAGGAGTTAACAGTGTCACCTCCTGTGTATTTAACCATATCATCATATAAGATTTTACAGACGGTTGATAGTGGATATTCTTTCAAAGCTTCATCTATCTCTAGGGGTGATGGAAATGTTGGAATCATAGATTTGATACATTTGTAATTTCTCTTTGCATAATTTATGATAGCACACCCCCCTTCTTTGATGCTCAGTTTCAACACCCCGTCAAAAAATCCGAATTCAGCCTCTCGGCACATTATCAACCTATCTTGATTTTTAACATCACATTTCTTTAGCGATGCTATACCACTGTATCCTTTTGACTTTGCCAACTTTAATACTCGAGATGGAGATAGTCTAGTAAGACCCGCGTTTGAATCGAGTAATAATAAAGTCACCTCGGTATCTTTAGAAGAATCTAATGGTACAACCCAATTGTCTCCTGTGCTTTCATCATAAAATTTAGTACCTTTGGCCACCTCTATTACATATAGATTAGTTTCCGGATCTAAATATTTTTTAGAACATAGAAACCAATTGAATCTCTTATCTTCTTCTGGTACTATATCGGATACATTCAGTCTCCAATTATTAGGGTAATAGAGACTAACGACAGTTAACTCAGGGAATACATTTTTCATATTCCTTACACCACTAGTATTAATACAAGGAAAAGTTTAATCTCTTCACTCAAGCAAATAAGTTTACCCAAGGTAGATCGTTTGTAGCATAGCTACTACTAAAGTAGATAAATCGCTTGTTCAATTATGAATAGATATAGATTTTTTTATTTCTTTGACTTAATTGATACCTATACTTTTTAATATTACCATATAAAAGAGATAAGAAAATATCAATTTAATATTTATATTTCAATAGATATTGTCTACGTGTTTATACTTATCGACTCCACCCAATGCAAATATATCAGTGATCTTTAATGGGGGCAGTACTATTGCCTAGTAGGCAGTACGTACTATACTAATACCAATTTCCATGCTTTTTTATAGCATAATCTACCAAGGGTAGATTATAACCTATGATTACGACAACGATTAAATTCTGATGGTACCTCGGTCATACCTATCGATACCTCCCACATCTATAATCTCCGTGATAACAGCACCTGGGCTAGTGGTACGAGTGGTATAGTCAAAGTTGGGGTCAGAGATCCTAACACCCAATATTTTGTCTGACCTGCTATGTTCAGGATATTTATCAATCTTAGGACCCATTCCAACATACAATACTCTCAATCCATAACCTTGGACGCCTACATGCTGTAGGGCCGCATCAAAGGTCATACCCACAATAGGTGAAAATTTGTTCATAATCTCTCGCTCCTCGTTTTTCTTCATACCATACTGGGTGCCTATATTTTCCATATCACCAAGGGTCATGTAACCACCGCTCTTTGACACATGGAAAGATGGGGGGTAGTTAACGTCTGGGGTAGATGGTTTATCGACTATAGGCTTGCTTACTATTGAGGTATCGATCACTGGGTCGACCCTATCCTTAATCTCCTCTTTGAAAATATTATCAAGTTCAACTGTGAGAGCATCGTCCACATCTTCGAAACGATGTTTCGAGTCCCCTAAAGATGGATCGTCATCGTCGGCATCAGTTATAATAACCTTCTCTTTTTTACCTATGGCATGAACCTCTGCTAAATTTTGGTCTTGTGAAACTCTTATATTTCCATTTGCAGGCTTTCCAAATAGAACGCTCATAGCCGTCTCCAATAGCATGTTTTTAGTATCCTTATCTTTCATAATCTCCTTTACAAACTTATCAAAGCCTTCAGGATTTTTATTAGCAGGAAGTTTACCTTGTCGAGATAGTTCATCTTTCACATTTTTAGCTCCATCCATAAGGTTTTTAATAAGATTGTCACCTGTAGGAAATTCTGGGGTTGGGCCTTGTGGTATTTTTTTCATCATATCGACTAGATCGTTAGTATCAACTACGCTTATGACATCTGAATTTTCAGGAGATTTCATGGCTTTCATGGCTTTCATGGCTTTCATAGTTCTGATAATAGCCTCCATAGGAGAGTCATCAGTATATAACTCAGGTGATCTACCAAAGGTAGACTCCGAACTTCGTTCGGGTGATTTGGGTTCTACATCCGCTGTATCGGGCTTAGTAACCTGCGATTTAACGTCAAGTTTAGTATCGATAAGATTGATGATCTTATCTATCTTATCGCTGTTGCTAGCCGACTCTTGAACTAGCTGATCCATCTTGTCATCTGATGTATTTCTCAACCCAGACAGTATCATAGTAACAATAATCATAAAAAGTGAACCTACCGACAATCCCAAGATAAAAGCCTCTTCCAAAAATTCACACTCCATGACGACTACCTTGATAATGTAGATGTCGAAGTATACTGTTTTAAGATTTCTTTTATTTAAGATAACTGTTTGCAGTACTAGTGGTACCTCTTACATTATTCGTTACTCGCGTCGCTACTTCACTTCGTTACTTCATTACTCACTTCGTTCGTATGGCGTCCAAAAATCTGATACTTAGTAAGTTGGTGGAGCTCTTGACAAAGAGGTCATACATCATTAATGCGGTCTATGTATGTAATGAACTGGGTGGTACCGGTGGTACCGGAGTGAGGTTGGTTGAGGTACGCACACCAAAGATGCAAAAACTTTTTATAATATATATACCTACCAAGTACACTATGATATGTAATACCACGACCTACAAGGTAAAACGTATAAGCGAAACTACTTCGCGACCTTTGGCTAAACAATCAGATTATGTGTCTACCGTTAAAGGTAATTTTCTTGAATGTGATCTACTTACACATTCTGCAGATTTTATATGCCTCTATAAAAATAACGGAACCACAGAAAACTATAGATTTGGAGAGGTTGTTAATAAAGACAAGAAAGAGGTCGATGTGGATGAAAATCCTATAGACCAATTTATATCAGATTCGGAGGTAGCATTGAAAAAGATAGATCCAGGCATATCACTATCATCACAACGTACTTTGTCGGATGATATAACTACAGAGTTAGATGAGAGTACGGTTGTCGAAGCACCAGGGTCGGTCGAGCTCGAATTTGTAGGTGATGTTGGGGTAGGTGGAGATAGCGACCTAGACGATATTAAGGAATTTATAGATTCTGGTGCGCTAGGTATTACTAATGCTATGGTAGACGACGATGATTCTGATGTAGAAGGTGACGAAGTTGTAGACTCAGCTATAGGTATAATATACTATGCCATCGACATATCTCTATTCTATAAAAAGATAGGTAATCTAGAAGATGAGATTCTTACTATATATAATACTATAGACGACAATGAAAGTACTATTAGAGATGATAGGTTGGCCGATATTGAAGATCTGGCTCAATCTTTGATTATACACACAAAAGATAAGTTAGAAAAATATAAGAAGGAGGAGATCGACCTCAAAGCTCAGATTGTAAAACTGTCTATCGTTCTAGATAAAACACTTTCTTTAAAAGAAAAGATTAAGGTTGACCCAGAAAAATACATAGAGGCTCAGGGTGAGATAGATAGGGTATATAATCAGACTAGAAACACGGTCTATGACATTAATATAGAGTTACTTAAGATTAGAGATGATGTTGACGATGTACTGAGCATGACTCAGAGTACGTTGGAGGGGTTGATAGACTCATAGGTATGAGAAGTCATAACCGGTTAATTTTTTATGACCCGCGAGTCATAAAAAGATCGAGACTTAGACGTTTACTTTGGGGGTGATGGGTAACTTTTCCTCCTCTGGTGGAGATACCATCCACAAATTAATCTCTTCATCATAGTAGACATGAATGACGATGGCAAGGTCACCAAGGGTGTATTCGATAAAGTTGACATTGTCTTTGGAGAGCTCATAGACGCTATCACCTATACATAACGACATGACTCCATCCTCATAGACCGACCCGCAATCTAGGGGTATCTTTTTCATCTTTTCTATAAAATCCGAAAGGGGCATCCTGGCTGCAAGTCCGATATCAGATACAGGATCGACCTTTGGCGGTTCGACTACATCTGAGTCGTCAACTTCAGCATCAAAGATAATGTCATCAAGGTCATCCACTATACATGTCCCAACATCCAATTTTGTTAGGTCCGTAGGAATGAGTTCGACCTTTTCTATACACATATCTCCATGGTCATCATCATAACCATGTGATGTCTTATTACTAATCTCCTTTACCTTGTCGACAAGACTCACACCATCATCGTCATCGTCAGTTACGATAGGTTCTTTGGGGGAATCTAGGAGTTGACATTTTTTCTTACCATTGATACTTGCGAGAAGCATCCACTCTCGACCTTTTTTACTATCATCACCATCCTTATGAATTTTTTCAGCCATGGTCGACATGGTGATATCCATAGACTCCTCAATACGCATCTCTTTCATCTTCCTAAAATACAATATAGCATGATCGATTCCCTTGACACCAAGGTTCCTCGACAACAACTCGATAGCGAGTAGCGCATCATCTTCATCGATGAGTCCTTTGTAGGGGATAAGGCTCTTGACAAGACGAAGATGATTATCAGATGCCATGTGGATGATAGTAGTATTATGTTACCTGGCGGTAACATAAATATAGACCGTTTGGTGTATTTCATTTTTCGAGGTACTATGGACGTCGCGTAGCGCATAGCCTTTAGAGGTACTGTAGGGTACTATAAACTACCTATACTATGTATTCTACCCATCTACTTCTTCTGCAACAACCTACGTTGCTGGGGTTTCTGTTGGACTACCGTCTTATTTCCAAATCCCTTTGGGGCGGGCTTCTTTGCGGCGGCGTTAGTAATAATATGGCTGTACCTGTCGGCGAGGGCCTTGTATTGGAGCATAATCTCCTCCCCCATCTTCTCATCGATACCGGCCGCCTTGGAGATGGCAGCGTGGTCGCCCCTGTTCATACCCGGAGTGTATTGGGCGTTGACAAACTTCTCAAACATCTTCTCGTCAATGGTTGGCTTACCAGTGGTCATCTCCTTAATCTCACCCTCGACCTTCTCAATAGTATCTCCATCGTCACCACCCTCCGACTTCTCCTCATCGCTACCCTCGGTGACCTCGGTTACCTTGGATGACTTTGGCTTGGCGGTCACCTTAGAGGTCGCTTTGGTGACCTTGGGCTCCTCCTCAGCCTCCTCCTCTTCGATCTCACCCTCGGCTTCCTCCTCGACCTTATCAGACTCATTCTCCTCATCTTCGACAACCTCCTCGTCCTCCTTAAGGAGGTTGCTCTCATTGAGTTTCTTAATCTCAGCTGCGGTGGTGAACTTATCATCGGCACGCTTCTTCACAGAGACGTGCCACAACCTAAAGCGACCAAGATCCTTGAGGTCCTTCTTTTCGATAGGGACTACCGCATCATCAACAACCTTGCCATAGATACAGGAAGAATCCTTGTCATAGACAAACCCCCTAGAATCCACATAGACACCCATCTCATCGTCATAGTCGACCTGAAAGGTCTTCTTCTCTTCCTCTTCCTCCTCTTCGACTTCCTCGACTTCCTCCTCTTCGGCCTCTTCTTCAACCTCCTCTTCAACCTCCTCCTCCTCAACCTTAGCCCGGGCAAGGCGGGTAAGGTGACCCCTAAGGCTGGCAAGGCTGGTAAGGTCCTCTTCGACTTCCTTAGCCTTCTTACCCTTAGGTTTTGGTGCCTCTACTTCCTCATCATCTGGTTCTGCCGTCTTCTTAGATGAGGCCTTAGATTTGACCGGGGCCTTTTTGGTAACCTTAACCGCTTTGGCGGTCTTCTCCTCAGATTTAGAGTACTTTTCCAGAGCAGAGATGACACCATCAAGGAACTCGGACTTTTCGCTGGTCATCTCCAACTGATAGTTAATAATAGTAAGAAGGTCGGTGGCCGACAGATGGTACACAACATTGGGGATCTTGACATTCTTAGGAAACTCAAGCTCCTCGTCTTCGATATCATTCTCGTCATCTTCGATGACTTCCTCAACCTCCTCTACTTCGACCTTAACCTTCTTACCCTTAGGTTTGGCTGGGGCCTTCTTAGCCGGCTTAGGTTTCTCCTCTTCCTCCTCGGCTTCTTCCTCCTCTTCCTCCTCGGCTTCTTCCTCCTCAGCTTCAAGATTAGCGGCGATCGATGCCTGAAGTCGTTTGACAAGGGCAGCCTTTGCTCCGGCCACGCTAGCTCCAAATGCCTTAAGGTGAATCTTAAGGGTGGCAGCATCCATGGCAGAAAGATCCTCGTCGTTAAGCTCGGCGGCAAGGACATCAAGCGACTTCTCATCTTCCTCTTCGATATCTTCGACTTCCTCGACTACCTTAGCCTTCTTACCCTTGGGTTTGGCCGGTGCCTTAGTAGTCTTGGTAGCCTTAGGTTTAGTAGGCGCCTTCTTGGGCTTCTTAACCTCCTCTACCTCCTCCTCTTCGATATCTTCGACTTCCTCCTCGGCGACCTTAGCCTTCTTACCCTTAGGTTTGGCTGGGGCCTTTTTGGTAGTCTTAGTAGCCTTAGCGGCTTTCTTAGGCTTAGTGACCTCCAAATTAGCAGAGACCGATGCCTGGAGCCTCTTAGAGAGGGCAGCCTTCGCTCCAGCGACGCTAACCCCAAAGGTCTTGAGGTGACCCTTAAGAGTAGCGGCATCCATGGAAGAGATGTCCTCCTCGGACAACTCAGCGGCAAGTGTGGCAAGCGACTTCTTAGTAGTGCGAGACATTAGTTAGTGATAACCACTAACTTTAAGACATGCTATTTTTATATTTCAATTTTCTCATTCACATGCTTAACTATGGTAAATAGTGGCATATAATATATATAATTTTTCCTAACCCTGAGGTTAGGAAATGTCGGGGGGGGGGGGGTACTCCATGCTACCTAATCTTCATAGATGGGTACGATAGTTGCACACGAACCACAACCCTTACATTTATATGAATCGTAATGAATTTTAGGTTTGGTCGAAGGGGTCTCTTCTGAGTGGTCTTCTTCTGAAGAGTCAGACTCGTCGCGGCTTTCTTCATCATTGTCACACTTTTTAGCCTTGTCAACATATTCTACCCTAGAGGCTCTAGTAAAGGTGAAAGAGAGGTGTTTGGCGTGAATCTTCCATCTATCATTATCATCCTCTCCACGACATTCAAAGAAAAGCTCTTCTCCCTTTTCAAGATTGATACCCGGGCGAACACACTTCATCTCATAATCATAGAAAGCTCCACATAGATGGCGAACCGGATCCCATGACTTTGCATCGATGGTGATACTATCCGAGTCAGTAGACTTGAGCTTTGCAATCTGTTTGGCAAACATTCTTTGAACCTCCTTTTTGCTAGTTTTTGGAGCAAACATACTAGATTCAAAGATCTGCATGGCAATCTCCACCCTTCTATTAACAGAAGGGGCTACGATGCGAATGATGTAAAAAGTCTGATATCCCATGTTGTTAGTGATATCTTTCTCGTCTTTAGAAGATGCGATATACTAACCTTATATCTAATCTATATTTTCAGTTTTTATTTTCTTGACCTAAGGGTCAAGAAAAGGTATGACTTCTATAAGCACTCCTACTCGGAAATATATTATCCACTCTCTGTATCGTAATGTTCATACAGTACCTTCTTGCCACTAGCGGTTTCAAATGATATCACCTCATATCTACCATCTCTACAAAAAAACCCACAGTGACGCTGCGCAAACAACACTTTCAAAATATCATCTACATCGTCATCGACCTTGATACATACAGAGTCTTCCATATAGATACCCTTGTTGGTGACCTCCAAGCAAGCATCTGCAACCTCTTTTAGGATAGGTTGGCGCACATTTGGATTGAAGTTTTCAACATAGGTAATCTTTTTATCAGAGAAGTATCCGAAAAAGGCGATGTTGTGAGTTCCATCCTCTTCTCTAATAGGTTTGAGGATCTTGTCCAACTTGTGCTCCAACCTTTCTATATATCCACACCCGATAACAAGGTAGTCATAACCACCGTAGAAGAGATTGACAGTTTGGATGTTCATGGGTAGTATACTTTTCACTCGAGAAGCGAAAAATATTAAATTAACTATGACTGTATTTCAGTTTTCGTATTCGGTAGGATCGACAACATAGTATGAACTACAATCTGCGAACATAGTATTATTTAGACGGAATATAAAATACACCTATATTTCTAGGCAATTTGTCTGCCTCTGCTTGTAGTGTGAGAGATCGTTTCTTTTTGGGTACAGAGGATCCTCTTTTGGCTAACCAAGTGATAGCAGGTTCGATGCGCCCTAAAGGAGTTGTTTGATTACCAAAAATGTATCGAGTTGTAGAAATCGTGCGATAATCTAAACTTTCAGGAGAAATGAGCAACTTATGCATTAATTTTCCAGCAGCACACCCCATGTTCCACCCCTCTGGCTTTTCATAAAGGATGAGTATACTCAAAGGTTTTAAATACATTACCGCTTCAAAATCGTATAGAGCTTCAGGTTCAGGCCATATAAGCAATAATACACAATTGCCAACAACATCAGGACGTTTCTCAATAAGATTAGAAACATAAGGGAAATCGGGTTTCAAGTATCCCTTTTTCTTAGGGTAAGGTTCGAATGACTCCGGGTCGGGGTCGATCAAAATGAGCTTCTTTCGAAGTTTTTCGTTGTGGATAGACATTATTTTCATAGACCCCATTACCAGATCCAACAGACACAATATAAGAAGCGACGTTGACACAATCCTCCAAATATATCTGTAGGTGGGAGATTGGTACGGCCGAAGCCAAGTGACGAGAAAAATCAGGATCCATGCTGTCGAAAGTCTAATGTGTAGAGTAAGAAATTTCACTTTTCCAATTTACTATGTACGAAGTACATAGCCTTTAGGAGGTATCAAGTCAATCTTAACCCTAGGGTTAAGATTTTTTTGAGTTTGGTAATATATACTAACTAACACCTATACGGTAGTAAGATATTCATCGTACTTGTTGGTCACCCTGATGAAGCGGGTGGTGAAAGACTCACCAAGGTTGAGGACCTCGACTAGGTGGTCAAAGAAAGAACCAATGGTCCATTGGTGGACAAGGTGGTGGTTGACGTTGGGGTCGTTGAGTACCTCGAGGAACACGTCAACCTGCGAGATGTCTCGAGACAGCATGCCGATAAGGTCATCGATCCTGTCGCGAAGGAATGTGTGAGAAGTCTTGGCGGGGTTCTTGGTGACAAAGATCATGGCCAAATCTTCGACGCCCAGGGCCAAACGTTGCTTCTCGCGTTGCTCAGCCTTCTCTCGCTTCATCACAACAAAGCAGTCCTCGGTACGATGTCCAAACACGTCACACTCAGAGCAGTACCAACATTCCTCAGATGCGTGACCCACCTTACCACACTTCTCACATTCATCAAGGCGGCAATAATCGGTGGTGTGACCATACTTGCCGCACTTCTCACACTTCCAACATCCCTCAGAGTCGTGACCGGTACGATTGCACTTGTTGCATGTCTTGAGAGCATTGCACATCTCAAGGACATGGCCCAACCTACCACACGCAGCACAGCTCGGAATGGTACACTCATTCGCAACGTGACCATGCTTACCACACCTGGTGCACTCAGCCTCCAGTGAGTGACCATAGACGCCACACTTCTCGCACCTGCTCTTGGCGGTACACACTCGGTCGGTATGGCCGATCTTGGTGCACTTCTTACATCTCACCTTGGGGCATCGATCGATTACATGAGTAAGGTCACCACAGTAGACGCACTTGGTAGAGAAAGACTTCGATGTGGTGGACATTCTTTGCTTGCAAATCGATCGATGATCAATTAATGTGTAATTTAGTTACACCTCTTTTTAACGAGAGCGATAACATACCTTTATGACAGATAAAAAATTTCAGTTTTTTCGTTTACTATGAAAAAATTTCATAGCCTTTTTAAGGTAACACAACATATATGACTGATACTATATATACTATAGTTATATGTTAGAGTTAAGATTCCATCATCCATCTTTAGTGGACTCGAAACTCGTCATAGCATATTTACAATCTTCTTTGTCACAGCCTGAAAGTTTTTTTGCTTTTATCTCCATAGGGAGATAAAATACTACACAATGTGTATAATTTACAAAGCGCTAACATTTTTCATCCTAGTATAAGATTATGAACTCCACCCAAAGCAGAAACATCCACCACATTAGTCTCACATAGATTGAGGGTATGGACGTTACCCAAAGCAGATACATCGGAGACCTTAGTCTCACTCAGATTAAGGGTATGAATTTTACCCAGGGCAGATACATCGGTGACCTTAGTACCACTTAGATTGAGGGTGTGAACTTTACCCAAGGCAGATACATCGGATACCTTAGTATCACTCAGATCGAGCGTATGGACGTTACCCAGGGCAGATACATCGGTGACCTTAGTACCACTTAGATCGAGAGTATGAACTCCACCTAGGGCAGATACGTCGGTGACCTTAGTAAAGCTTAGATTAAGGGTATTAACGTTACCTAGGGTAGATACGTCGGTGACCTTAGTACCCCATAGATTAAGGATATGAACTTTGCCCAAGGCGGATATGCCAGAGGTATCGGACACATCAGTACCACCCAGATTAAG
>Ga0210137_1000004_pt1 | contig 21894 bp, 31 predicted proteins | sample WestPond_TuleC_D_2_FD_185586 | JGI IMG/M metagenome (GOLD analysis project Ga0210137, IMG submission 185586) | Wetland microbial communities from the San Francisco Bay, California, USA, that impact long-term carbon sequestration -... | ecosystem: Environmental > Aquatic > Marine > Wetlands ... | reverse complement strand
ACGATCTTAATCGCGGGAACAATAATGTTGTTGAACACCGCAACGGCTATAACTGCCAGCGCCTTCAGAATAACCATGAAAGCAGACAAGGCAGGCTTAGCTATACTATCCCAAAACCATATGATAGTAGCACCAGCAATAGCGAAAGCAGGACCAGCACCCTTAGAAAACCAGTCCGCAACAGCTGAACCAAGCTTAGCGAACAGTCCAATGATAGCCATTATCGGCGGCTTCAACGTACTATTCCACAGGTCACTAGCCGACTTACCAATAGTGGCCAGCGTGGAAACGATTCCCTTAGCGGCAGGAATAACAATACTCCGCCACGCGGTCATCAAAGCCATACCGATACGGTCAAAGATGGGAACCATACGAGCCCAGAGTTGCTGAGCGGCAACCCACAGGTTCGCAAACCAAACACCCATAGCGGCAAACGCGATCTTAATATTCGTCCAAAGAACCGACGCGGCAATAGAGATAGCGGCGAAAGCCCTGTTAACCGTATCTCGGAAACCCTTTATCTTTTTGTAAGCTATATACGCTGCTATACCAACGGCCGCTAGAACAGCAATCACAATACCAATAGGCCCTGTAAGCGCAGTCCAAACATAAGAAACAGACCTCAGCGCCTTAAGCCACTTCCAGAACCGCTGTAGATTATTGATTGACTTACCGATCAGGGTAGCCATCTTGCCAATCACTAGCAGGACTGGGCCGATGGCGGCAAGTAAACCACCTAGAATTACTACCGTGTTCATGATCGCTGGATTGAGCTTTATCAGAACGTTTACAAACGTGTTCGCCTTACCTACCAGCCCAGTGAAAAACGACAGTAGGCCAGCATCACCAATTGCGATGGCCAAACCTTCAACGGACGACTTAAGTATGAGCGTAGCGCCCTTTAGGCCCTCCATCTGAGTCTTAGCTACCTTCGCAGCTGTTCCACCAGACGCCTCTAGCTTCTTGGTTAGTTCCTCAAGAGCTGTGGATCCCTGACCCAACAGGGCCATCATTTTTGGTCCAGCATTCTTGCCGAACAAGGTAACCATGTCCGCCGAGTCAGCACCAGCTGCTTCAAGCTGTCTCAGAATGCTGGTCAGGGAAACCATTTTCCCTGATGTGTCTTTTACATTTAGGCCTAGTTCCTCAATCTTTTTCGCCACTTGTCTTGATGGTTTAAGTAGATTGCTGATAGCACCGTTAAGGCCGGTACCAGCCATGCTGCCCTTGATTCCAGCGTTACCCAGTAGGCCTACAGCCGCTGTGACCTCAGTGAATGACAGTCCGGCACTATGGGCAATTGGGGCAGCATATTTTAGTGATTCTTTAAGCGTTGTGATTGTTGTGGCTGTTGATAGGAATGTTTTTGTTAGTACATCACTGACCATACCCATCTGTGACGCGTCAAGACCAAATGACCGTAGGACACCTGCTGCAATGTCTGCTGAGTCGGCTAGGGTAATGCCACCAGCCGCAGCCTGGTTTAGTACCGATGGCATGGACTGTAGGATCTCTTTTACGGAGAAACCAGAGGTTGACAGGTTGGTCATTGCCTGTGCTACTTCGCTGGCCGTGTAGGCGGTTACAGCACCAAGGTATTTGGCTTGTTCGCGGAGTGCCTCAAACTCTGGGCCCGTTGATTGGGTTACCGCTTTCACGCGGTTCATGTTTGATTCAAAGTCACCAGCTAGTGATATGATGCTTGATCCGATATTCATTATCGGAACAGTGAGACTGCTGGTTAGAGTTTCGCCGACACCGGTTATGCTTTCACCAGCTGAGATGAATGAGTCAGCCATACTTCGGCTGGATGAGGCTGCTGTGCTTGCTGCTGCTGTGCTTGCTGATCCTATCTCATTTACTTGGCTGGTTACTTCTCTTACGGATTGTCCTACGGCGGCTGATGTTCCTTGCCCTATTGTGCGTAGGGTTTGGTTTGCTTGGTTTACTGCTGTGGTGATTCCTTGTGTGATCTGGTTGCCGATGGAGGTCATGTTTACTGTGACCCCGCGTAGGGCAGCGTCTAGGCCTTTTTGGAAGTTTGTGGTGAACTTGGCAAAGTCTGCCACTACTTCGACGCTTGCGGTGCCTACGCTCGACATGGGTTATATGATCCATGCTTTTTTTGATCTTGACATGTTTTGTGTAGTATCATTTCATGGTCTTGATACCCAGCCTTGAGATAAGTCGCTCGTCCATCCATAGGGATGGAACTGGAAAGCTTACTATCATAGATCCAGAGTCGGCCCTGACCTTGGTGGTGGAGCCAGCTGGAGACGGTGATATTCGGAGTCTGACTGTGGTTCCTAAAAGGGGATATAGGCTTACCGCATCGGCTATCGGTAGGATACCTATTTCTCAGATTAGGAGACTTGTCCGGCAGTCAAATCATCCAAATGATCTAGTGTGGCAACATTCAGTTACTCAACGTAAGCTTGGTGAGCGGTCGTGGCCCGCTACTCACTGGGATGAAGTTAGAAGCGTGGCCAGCTGGGCTGTGGACACTAAAAGACCAGGTGGAGCGGCCAGAGCCATCATGGATCTATGGGGAATCTCGCTTCCAACGGCCCGTAGGTGGATGAGGCAATGCCGTATCACACGTTACGGTAGGTTACTATCATCGGATGATGATTGATGCCATTATGTGCATGTTGCGTAGGCTTAGATGCGACCACACCAGGCTAGCCACAGACAACATGATCATGGAACTCAGCGGCAGAACCGCCACCCTACGCTGCACAGAATGCGGTTACCACATCACTTGTTCCGTGAAGCCATAAAAGCCTCAAAATTATCAGCAGCAACATCAGGATCATAACGTTCCATAATACTAACACCAGGAGGAATAGACTCAATATCCATATTAATCTTACGACGCTGCTTATCATCAGCATTACGCACAAGTATCGTATAAACCGACGAAACATACGCGGCAAGCGAAACCTGGCCAGGATCCATCCTGGCCAAACACAATTCCCCATACACATCAGCCCGCTGATTAGCCGTAGCAACCAGCCTGACAGCAGACCACCAATACGTACCAGAAACTACCGCCATAGCCTCATGGGCGGCCTTGACACAATCCTCCATACTAAGATCTCCATACAAAAGCTCATCTTCTATACGATCATAATCATCACCAGACACACCATCCGTTATCACACCAAACATATCATCATCTAAAATATGTAGAATCCAATACAAAGCTGGCTGGGGACCAATCTTAAAGATCGATCCCCCAAGCACAACATCAACCGGCCAAACAGACAAAGCCGCCCTAGCATCAAACTTCATGAACTAGTGACAATCCGAGTCTTAGGCGCCTCATCCTTAATGTCGTTGGTCTTCTTCAACGCCTCAATACCATCATTGATAAGCGGAAGAATACCAGACAAAGAAGCCCTACTAGCCAAAATCTCACTCTGGATAAAATCGGCGTCATCATCATCAACCACGATACTGGTGACCAACTCAAAGATGTTCCCCAGCATCTTGGACATCATTGCGGCATCAACATCATTTGGCTTACTGCTAGCTATCTTTGAGGCGCGACGGAACTTCTTCTGCAACACCTGGTAGATAGCAAGCTGATCAGGAGTAGGCAGCTTAACCTCGATCTCATACTCCTGACCATCCGAGGTCTTGAAAATTGATATGGCAGTCTTAGTCTCCGGAGCTTCTGGAGTCTCCGAAACTTCCTGAGCACTATCTGACACGAGTTATCCCTTATTCGCGGTGAATTTCCATCCCTGGCCTACGACAGAGCTTCTGGCGGCCCTAGCGAGCCAAGGATTCCCCTTACGTTTCTTGCCGTTCCGCATTGTGAAGCCGTTGTGTACAGCGGCAGCGTACTCAGCTTCGGCGGATACCTGACCAACTACCCGCATCGCCTCTTGTTTGATGCTAGGGGTATGACTGGCTCGTAGGTTACCGGTTCGGACGGGAACCGTTCCCTTAGCCACAAGCAGTATCCGATTGGTCATCTCGTCTACCAGCTTGGTACAGCTGGTTCCCGCGAACACGTTAAGAGCGGTTAGGCTAACGGTTGCTCGTCCCCCTGTTCCTCGGATGGTTATTCCACCAGCCATTTAGACTTCCACCCAATCATTGATGATCATGCTTACCAGGCGTTCAGACGGAGGAAGCCTAACCGTGGTACCAGCATAGAAACTATCGTGGGACACCAGAATCCTCACTGTTACCAAACCATCGGAATCAGTGAGATCCTTCATTAGGTCTTCCACGGACAGACCCTCAATCACCTGGACTGGATAGGCGACGGGAACCGTGATAACCGGTTCCTGCTCATCGGTTGGGATAGGTGGAACAGTTTTCCGTGCCATGATCATACCTCGCAGTCACAGTTATCAGCAGCCACAGTGATCTTATAGGTAACACCCACACAACCACCCTCAGTAGTCATCGGCAAGCCATCGCCAACGAACACCAAGGTATACGGATTAGCCGCAATGAAGCAGCACAACGCCCGGCGGATAGCGGCACCATCATCGTAGGTGCCCAGAGTTGTTGCCTCCCACTCATCGCAGGTAGGCAACCGATCAACATCACCGACTGGTGCGCACCGTACCGCACCCAACTCAAATTCGGCCGCCCAACGCTGGATCCCACATCTACCAACGAGGTTGTCAGCGGCCGGGAAATCGTCGCCTGACGGGTAGACACGATTCCAGCGGACCCACATCAGGCCAGCGCAGCACTCATCCTCATCCTGTGACAGCAGTAGGTCGACACGATCACCTGGCCTTAGGCATACGACTCGTGGTGTGGCGGGGGAATCAGGGACTTTGGCGGCTTCAGTGGTTAGGCAGGCTACTAGATCAGCCGCTATCGGCCCGATCATTGGATCGCTGATTGTGGTCATGACAGCACCCTAGGTGGGATGCTGTCGGGTGACCATATGACAGATGGCGCCTGCCGTCCTCTAGGATTTTCCAACTGGATGATCATGTCAACTTCGGGTATGCCCGTACGAATGGCTGAACCAGCTTTCGTATCAACCAGGTCAGCCACGGTCGCCTCAACACCCTGCCGAGTGATCGACTTCAAACGGCGTGGCAGAGCGCATGCCGCACCAACACAGGCTTTAGCAAACTCACAGGCCAGTCGTTCAGTTGCTGCCTGCACCCGATCGGGGATAGCAAGACCCTTAAGATACTCAACTTGTAGTGATGGCGGGTTCTGCTGAGAGTAGTTGATACAGGTTGGCCAGCAGACACCATCAGTGCGAACCAGGATATGGCCGTTCATGATCTGGTATGAGGATGCTGGTAGGGCGATACCATCCACAAGTACTTTGGTGACTCCGGTTGTTGTGGTTGGTCCCTCTAGGTCAAGCTCGCAACCTGTGCAGCACTTGGTGGTCTCAGCGCCGCACGTGTTGTACCAGGCGCCATTGTGGATGTAGGCGTTGCCGTAGTCTGCCGTGTCCAGTGGATAGGTACGGTAGTCTGGTTCATTAACTTTTACGCATGGTTGTACTATTATGGCGCATTGTCCGTATCGTCTGGCGGTAGCGGCCCACATGATCCCAATCGCCAGGACCGAAGCTGTCGCCTGAACTTCCGGAGTGTAGGTATTCCAACATGATCCACAACCGCACTTGGTTATGGCCCAACCACAAGGTTCCATGATCACAGCCTAGAGGTCTATTAGCGCCACAGGACCATACACAGCAGTCCGATGAGACGTACCAATATACGCATCAATCCGCCACACACGAGGATACGGCGTGGCCAGCGCCGACGAGGGTATGTACACATCACAGATAATCTGCGTAGCCGTATGCGTGGTGATATCGATCTGAGTTGGACTAGCAGACGTCAACTTCAGAGTCGACGTGGCAGTGTCCGATGTGCAAACATCATCCTTCAAATAGAACACAAGCGATGTAACCGGTACTAAACTCTCAGATGGATCATCAGGAACAATCGTCACATGAACAGTCTCATCGTTCGACTGCCGTAACGTTATCGGAACGATAGTAGACACCGATCCCCCCTCACATAACTACAGCCGTACCCGACAACGTAACGACAGTGACCCCACCAGAAAGCGTGACAGTAGTAGCAGACCCACTACACGACGGCACAGAATGGACAATACCTCCACCAAGTGCCTGAGCAATCGCAGTAGTGACAACCGTGGGAACAACCAGCGCCTTAGTCTTCCCCAGTGCCATCACCGACGTAGCGGTGACAACCACAGGAATGGTCAGCGCCTTAGCCGATCCCAATGCCTGGACAGTAGTTGCGGCAACGACCGTGGGAACAACCAAATCCTTGGCCGCTCCCAGTGCCATCACCGGAGTAGTGGTGACAACCGTAGGGACAGTCAGCGCCTTAGCCGTACCCAGCACCTGAGCAGTAGTCGCGGCAGCAACCGTGGGAACAGCCAAGGACTTGGCCGCTCCTAATACCTGGGCAGTCACGGTAGTAGTGACCGTGGGAACAGGCAGATATACCTCTGTCACCCTGCCAGCAAGCGGAGCGCCAGCAAGCGCAGCGCCAGCAAGCATCACGCACCTACCTCAACTAGATCGGCAGTCGCTACCCACCTGACGGTTTTACCCGCTTCTCCAGTGACGGTTATCGCGAGACGCTGGTTGCTGGTGTCCGCAGTGACTGCCACAGTCCAGGTACTTGCACCAGCATCACATAGGGTTGTGGTTCCACCACCTACCACGGAGCCAAGTAGGCGGCAGTTACCAGCAGAGTCTCTGGTGATAGCCGCTTGAATGTTGGTCCATGCAGCCGCCGTACCAGACACATCTGTGCGGATAGCAGCAACTTTGATCACACAAGCATAGGTTCGGCTAGCCGGAATGTCCACATATCCACTAGTGGATCCCGAAGTTGTGACCTCAGTAGCGGTAGCGTCCGTCGTAACAATGCGTAGAACATACTGGCTTGCCTGACTGTCACCACCCACGGCAAAACAGCCATTAGCTATCGCATGCTGTCCCTCACGGCTAGCAGACGCACTGTACCCAAGAGAAGTGGCATTGGTGCCACTGGAACTACAGTAGTAGCCCAAAGCGACAGCTGAAGTAGCGCTGGCTGAGGCACTATATCCAAGTGCGGTAGCACCCCATCCTGATCCGCTAGCCGATGCTCCTACCACGGTGGCATATCCGAGCGCCGTACTGCTGCTGCCGACGGCTACGGAGTTGTCTCCGGTTGCGGCGCTACTGCGTCCGAGCGAGGTAGCGCTCACTCCAGACGCGTTACCCCACATTCCAGCGGTGACAGCGAGCATGATCCGATCGCCCACTACCACGCTGCGCGCACCGCTACCTTCCTGCGTACGTGCGATGGTAAGAACATCACCACTACGCGCAGTGACTAGCACTATCTCTGCGTTAGTAGGATCCGGATTGGCATCACTCGGCCACACCGTAGCCGAAAACGAACCATCAGCAGACGGTTGAGGAAAACGCGCACCATGACCAGCAGCAACAGTCAAACTAGTCCCCGATCCAGCCGGACTAGGAGCTGTAGCCACCGTGGATATGGCAAGATTCGTCATGACCATCAGACACACCGAATAAGATCATTTACCGTGGCTGTAATAGTGCTTCCATCAGGAGTCACTGCGAAGTCGTGCCAGCTGAGCGGGATTAGGTCAGCGTCGGTGCCACCCGTGGTGTCTGGATCGTAGGCGACCAGCAGGTCTGAGATAGCGGATCCTGACGCTGACGACCAGGTGATGTCAGCTGTGTCAATATTTACTCGGTCGTTGACGTTGTCGACCGTCACGGTGGTGGACGTGATGGTCTTGCGTCCCATAGTGGTCTGTTCGTTGGTGCTAGCCGCTAGGATGGCTGCCACAGTGGCGTAGTCAACGATTGTCGCGTCGCCTTCTACCCCACTTGCTTCTATTGGTATGACGATTAGTGCGTCATTAGTTGCTGGAAGTGATGTGTAGTAGGCGTGCTGACCCTTAGACACATTGAATGCAAACGATGCCATGGCTATGCCCCATCTAAAAATGGCGTGCCACCACACTAGGGGAAGATGTGATGGCACGCCGAATAATGATCAGGTAGGAAGTACCAAGGTCTGGAACCCGCACACCGGAGTAGGCGGAGCCATATTCGTGGTGATCAGCAGATCATGCGCCGTAGTCGCCAATGAGGTAAACAGCCCACTAGCAACACCCAACCGCGTATACTGGATGTTGTACGGACCAACACCCCAAGCATTCCCATCATGGGTAATGGCATCCGTCAACGTGAAGTTGATAGCATCATTCTCGATGGTTGGCTTACCGACTGTTCCCTGATACAACCAGGGCATCAGGTAGTAACCCCAACGACGGGTGTTCGCCGAGGTTGAGCAGGCCGTACCCTTAGTGTTCATCCAAACTTCGAGAGCGAAGTTAGCGGTACCGTAGGACGCCGAGTCAGTTGTGAAACCGATCGAACTTGGAGTTGGGGTCGCATCATCCACGATGAGCGGAGCGCCGGTAATCAGGTTGAAAAGCTCAGGATCTACCTGGCAGAACTCCGCGTTGACTTTGATGCCGTTGAGGTTCTTGTTTGACAGGTAGTAGTAGCAACGCGATCCATCGGCCAAAACTGGGCTGATGGCGTTACCAGATTCTTCATCAACTTCTAGTTCGATGTTGACGAATCCCTTGCTCACCACGGTTGAGCTAGCACCAGCTGCGGGAGCACCACAAGCATCTAGCTTAGTGGCGCGCATTACCAGGCCTTGGAGGTAGTTCGTGCAGAGCACCATTGCTATTTCCTTCCCCTGGTGGTTGCGCGTACCTGGGTTACTTCTGGTTCGGGTACCTCAGGTGCGACTGGTTCGGGTACCGGGATCACCTCTGGTTCGGGTACCTCAGGTGCGACTGGTTCTGGTATCCGACCGATGATGATCAGGTATGCGCGTAGGAATTCGTAGGCTGACAGTTCGTCAACCACAACTCCGCCATAACCGGTTGTGACGTTGTCGTTGCTGATTTCGATGAGTTCTTTGAGGACTTCGACCTTCGTCAGTCCGGGAACTTCCTTAAAAACGATCATGTAGGTACACCCCAGTCAAAAACAGCCGACGCGGCAACGCAGTCATACGACACCACATAGCCACGCTCGGCGAGCATGTATACCTGGTTGGTGGTCTTGTCCAGCGCCTGTGCTTGTGGTGGCACGAAAATCTCAGGATCTCGCCACACGGTGACGTTCCCCGAAACGTAAATCGTCCCATCATCCGTGTAACCACCACCGAACACCCAAATCGTGCCCATGTGGGTACGGAGGATCGGCCCATCCTGAATGACAAGATCAGCTTCTCTGGCGTACGAAAGGATTCTCGGCGAAGCGTGCAGATAGCCGACGTTCCCATACTGCGCATATGTGGGAGCGTTCCCATACAACCACTGCTCCAGCTCGCCAACGACATCAGTTATCGTGGCACCAGGAGCAACAAGCGGCATAGCACCAGCGGCCAGGATCCCACCCATAGCCTGTTCAACCACGGACTGCTCACCGTTGGCCAGTCGACGTAGCACCTTGGCTTTCAGGGTGCTACCACCAACCGGACCGCACTTCACCGTGGCGTACACGATGAATGGTTCACGTTCGATGATGCTGTCAGCGGCGTCGAATGTCTTCTCGGCTACCCGCTCAGTAGCTGTGCACAAAGTGTCATAGGAACGGGCATACCCACATGAGACGGGCTCATAGATGATTCCCCCCGCCCTACCGTGCGGAGAAAGATCAACAATTCCAGAAGCGGCAAGTAGGCCGCTCCTGAGCCTACGAGGCTCAGGAGCACTCACTACCACCGGCGGCGTAATCGCCACAGTGATACCCCAATCAGACTATCCAGCAGATCAGGAGTTGGGGTAACCGCAAAGGCAACCAGACGGATCAACAGCAGCCGTGTACAGCCGAGACAATGGCAGCATCTGCAGCATTGCCCAACCGTCCTCGACAAACAGCGCCGTGTACTCGTTGGTGAGCAGCTTGGTCGAGTCATATACGGTATCCAGGTTGATCACGCTCTGAACAGCCTTAACCCAAGTGCCAGCCGGGTAGATCAGGAAGTTGACCGTGGTCGGCAGTCCAGTGAGCGCTACAGCGCCACCAGGACCAGCCACCAGCCCAGAGAATGAGTCCTGCCAGTCGTAAACGAACCTAGGGACAGCGCCACGAATCGCGAACCACTCAACGATCTGAGCGTCGGTCAGCCCAACGAAATCAACGTTGGCACGACGGGATCCAGCGGCCCGCATCTGTGCGAGAACCCAGAGAGGAAGCACGATTTCCAGGGTGGAAGCGACGCCCATCCGGTTCCGGTACCGAGCATCCATGATGGCGAGCTCGACAGCGCTGAGCAGCGCGGCGATAGCGTCATCACCGGATGGATCAGCTGGGACGATGGTGGCGGCACCAGACGCGGCGACGATAGCGGCAATCGCACCCTGGTTGATCTTGTGTGGCAGCGCGTTCATGGCCTGCTCAGCGAACCACTGCACAACCTCTGGATATCCGCGTTGCTGCAGCAGACCAGCAGTCAAGCACAGGTAGTCCACGCCGAGACGAACATCAGTGAATCCCGGGCATGGGATGTCGTAGCAGTATTTGGACGGTGACTCGGCTTCAACCTGGGCTTCGGTGAGGTGGGTGGTTCCGGAGTTACCGATCCCGTTCCACACAGTGGCGAAGTTTGGTCCACCAGCGGTAGGAATCTGCCAGCCGCCACGCTCGGTAGGCAGCTCAGGGAGATCCAACAATCCTTCCAGGGTAGACAGACCCCGAAGATCATAGATCGGCTCCGATGGAGCACACCAACCAGCGGCAGCAGTGATCGGCGTACCGGCCTTCACCTGGTTACGGAAGCTGCTCAGCAGACTTCCACCAGAGAGGCGCTTTTCGCTGCCAGCGAACCGAGCAACCTTGTATGGATCGACAGTATTATCAGTGACAGTAAGCTCAGGGCTACTGTTACGGCGGAACTGCACACCACCGTGCCGAGTGTAGTTGCGGAGCTCATGGCCGAGCACCTTGTAGCTGCCGCCTTCACCACCTTCAATGATGGTGGTATCAGCAGTGATCTGCCTGCCAGCGCTCCGAACCTGTGGGTAGCGGTCAAGCTGCTGAGACAGCGCCCGCGCGGCCGACTCGAAGGTGTCGATGGTCTGACCGGTGCCGAAGAATCCAGGGAAGTCGGCAGCCGCAGTCATCACGAACGGTGCGGCGTTGCCAATGTCTCCGAGGTCAGGTTCCTGTCCAGCGCGGCGGGCGGCTACCTCACGTACGGTGGGGTTCCTGGTGTGTGCTGCCGCGACGAGCGGTTCGGGATCAAGGATCGGTTCTGGTTCCTGGATAGGCTCGGGAGTCTCGGTCAGTCCGGTGATGCTGGCAGCCAGGTCAGCCTGTGCCTGGCGGGTGGACATTACCTCGCGTGCCTGGTTGGCCAGGTCACGGCAGGCTGTCAGCGCCTCAACGGTTTCAGCGGTTGCCGCACCAGACGCTAGTGACTGCGCGTGATCGCGGATGCTGGCCAGAAGGCTGGTGAGTTCGTCGTTGGTCGCAGCCGAAAGATCGGCGGGTACATCAAATGGGAAGCCCATGATGAGACTTTCTCGTCTTAGATGCGAGATGCTAGCCGGACCGTGGCAGCGCTAGCCGATTCTGTAGCCGGACCGTGGCAGCACTACAGATGATCAAGACGTTAGCACACTAGGTGAGGCTTGTGAGTAGATAACACACTACGAGCATCGTGCAGAGCGCTATGCGGAACGTGGAAACCGCATAGAATAGCGCTAGGTTGCAGAGTGAACACAGTACGCACACGTAGGCGTGACACAACCACCTAGGCAACCTAGCCCAACGAGAAAACATGATCCACATAATGAAGGGGACGCAGCCAAAGCCACATCCCCAAAACCAAAGAACATAATCACACAGTGTAACGAGTAGGGCCCTTAGCCCAAACAAGCCTCTTCAACAGTTGCACACCCGGAGCCATACGATCCTCAGGAACACGAAGCACAGTCCCATCAGCCAACTGAGTACCATCAAGGCGACCAAGCAAACCTTCCCAGTCAGCCTCACCCAATGGATACCAGGCCTTAGCCAGATAGTAGGCGAGCGTCATGATCTCTTCTGTGACCTGGTTGGCCTGAACGACTAGCGTGTAGTTCTTTTCCATCTGGCTACTCCCTTGCTTGACTGACAAGCCAATAATGTCACGTGTCATGACACTTGTCAAGTTGGGGCAGACACGAAAGAGGAGGACCGCTTCGGCGGTCCCCCTCAGGGCCTATAGCCTTAGACAATCCCCGACCGCGACCGCGACCGCGACCGCGACCGCGACCCCGACCCCGACCCCGACCACGACCGCGATCCCGACCGCGACCCCGACCCCGACCACAGTAAAACGGGATCTACCAACGTTCCGATGATCATCGTGCTTCCCGGGGAAGCGCGTGTTTCCACTCGGTGATGTCTACGATCGCTGACACGTACACCAATCCGGCTGGGAATGGTTCGATCTCGTTCAGTCTTCCGGAGAGCAGGGCTTCTCCGAATCTTCCGGAATCTGCGATCCACGCCGCGTCCTCCAGCACCAGCGAATGTGCATCACCCTGAACGACGCGTCCTGTGTAGTGGAAGGTGAGAGTGCGGACGTAAACGTTCTTGCCTTTGAACAACTCATATGGCGTCATGCAACAAGCATGTCACGTGGCGCGACACTTGTCAAGTGGGGATAGACACGAAAGAGGAGGACCGCCGAAGCGATCCCCCTCAAGCAGCAGCCATCTACCTCAACGCATCGTCTACCGCACCCTGGAACCTAGCCCTAAGCTCCGCCAAAACCACTCCATCCTCGCCAGACAGGGATAGCAACATCTGGCCTACCGAATCTCCCAGCAATCCAGCGACTGATAGGGCTCTGGTCTTTTTGGTATCTGACGAGAACTCTTGATCAAAGTTGCTGATAGTAATCTCGTTGTAGCCGATATCAGCTGAGATTTCAATCTTCATTTGCTGGCTCTCTCATCTCTCTCATGATCATCATGTCTACGAACCTATCAACACTCATTACATCCGTGATTACTGCCGAGATGGCGTCGTCGGGTGGTTCATCCAACAACCAAACTGGAATGTTAATCCCTCTTGCATAACCGATTTCCAGGGTCACGCTCGGCCCAATGTACCCATTGCTGTTGATTACGTACAGTGCATTGCATCCATGCAACCCGCGAAGGAAACTACGTGTAAGGGCAGCCTTACGCCCATAGGAGAGAGGTTTGATAGTTTCATCAAACTCAAAGTTCGGATGATGAACCTCGAACTCATGTTCCTGAAGCCGAGCCACAACCGACTTAGCCTCACTATAGAACTTGTGGCTAGACGCTACTGCCAACCGCATCTTCAACCTCCTCAGGAATACCGGCGCACTCACAAAACGCCTTCACGAAAATTGCCTGACACACATTAAGATCAACATCCAGCTTGGCGGCTATGATCTCCAAACTGTTGAAAGCACCCATCCCAATGGCTCGACTGATGTGTATGTAGGCGTCACTGCCAGCTAGATCTTCTACAATGCTTACTGGTGTGAAGGCCCTGCCGTTAACCTCAACCTCGGTAGTTACGCGAACTTCTCTTATCTTTGGCTTGATCTCAGTGCTCTTAGTGACCATTGTTGGTTCCTTGTGTTAGTAGCTGGCTTCTATCACCACACCATAATGTCACACCGGATGACATATGTCAAGTCTCCGGAATCCCCAGAAAAACCACCGCACTATGCAGATCCATCCCAATATGTCCAATTATTGTTAGACCACGAAACCTCCAATACACTCAACCCATGACCACAACCCAACAACGCTTCCAACAAATACTGAACCAACACCCGAACCTCTGCGACAACGGCTACAACTACAACTACCAACGAAACCTCAGACTAGACAACACCACTACCACACTCGCATTCCAACAATCCCGTAGATCACTAGAAAACTCTCTCGACGCAGTCAGAAAAACCATAATCTGGTGTGATCCAATCAAACGCACCAGGACATCAACCTCTGGTGGCGGATACTCATACGGCCTAAAACACGTGATGGAACACCAGACCGGTATCTACGTCACCAACGGTGTGTTCATCGCCGCAGCACTGATGCTGGAAATACTAGTTGGGCTACGATCCTGCCAGCGTGACGACTCACCAAATCCAAGTATCGGACTGAGCCGACGCTCATACACCAACCACCCAAACTCTGCCAAAGGATACGGACTAGATGGCTCGTACAACGACATGGTTAGGGCTAGCGATGAGATCATGGCTCGTGTGATAGCCGAATATCACCACTAACAGCTTAGGAGACGAGCATGAACTACCAGGAAAAAGCAATCGGACTGGTGTTCGACTACGTGTCGAATCGCCTTGAGAAGACAGACGATACGCGGTTCACCATAGAGGACGTGTACATTGTCTGGTTTAACAAGACGCTACTGAATTGGAAAGCACTACTGTCGACCGCGCTTCCCGATGGGATGTACTACGAGCTTACCTACGACGGGAATCTCCAGCGCACCTACATTGATGCGTACAAAAAGTTCGACAACGTGTGTGTGAGCGACGTTTAGTACGCGCAGGTCCATCCCACTTTGTCCGTTTTGGTGAATAGCCTCTTGGACTGAGAGGCTATCCCACCTAATCGACTAAGGCCACGCTACTACCTCTGTTATCGGACCAACCGTCACGTTTAGATCAACAGTCACATGGTCCGGATACGAGTACGCGGCAGCGTTTAGCTCATCGCTGGTCATGGTTAGTAGCCGTTCTGCCTGCTCTGACGGGCCACCAGGTAGCTGCAATCCGTTGCGATGGTAGCCAACGAATCCAGCGTGGTATGCGCGTGGCGTCCACGGATACGCTACCCCGGTACCGCTAGCCTCTACGAGCCGATCGAGTAGTCCGTCTTGCTCAGCGTTGTTTTTTGGTAGGTTGCTGTGTGGGAAGGCTGTTTGGCAGTATCGGATTGGATTGTAGAAGTAGCCGGGTACTAGGTGTTGACGGATTGCTTCCAGCTTATCGGGCCTGAATGATACTCCAAGTGACTGGTATCTAGCGGCTAGTGATACGCGCCCCGGATGAGGTTCGGGACTTGGGCCGCATTGTAGGAACATCTGCGCCTGACACGCTGATACCGCAAACGCGTCTGGTACCAATGCGTGAACCTGATCATGGAAGTCAAAGTATCCATCAGCGATGAACACGTCTTCCTCCACCAGATGGACCAAATCTGGACGTGGCCGATAATCTAGCGCATACTTGTACAAACACAACAAATTGTGCGAATTTCCAGCATACGGATGACTGTCAACAAGGATCTCGTATCGTCCTAGCCACGCTAATGCCCAGCGCTGAGCCACGTCCATGGAAGCCTGATCGTATCCACGATCAAGCCCAACCCATACCAGCAAATCCGGCCGATCACACGCATACAACCGCCGTAGACACGCTTCCAGAAATCCAGCGCGCCGCCAACCTGGCACAATAACTATCTGCATCAGACCCACCCGAGACGAGCGATCAGGACACCAGTCGTGTACCCATCGCAGTCACGTTGCACAATCTCGTATGGCACACCAGCATGATCGAGCCATGGAACCAGTTTGTGCCCCTTGAGAACCAGCTCCGATACTAGATCAACATCATCGACAATGAGCAGCCCGGGGCTCCGAAGCATCTCCGAAACGACCAAGTACTCATCGAGAATCAGTTGCGCATCATTCTCGGAGTCCAACAACGCCACGTCGAAGCGCTTACCCGCAACCGCAAGTTGTGTCAACATCTGGATTGAATGGCCCTCAACGAGCGTCACATATTCATCAAGATCCTGTTCAGCTAGCACCTTTCTCGCCGTAGACACGTCTAGATCGATGCTCGTTACCATTCCACCGTTATCACGAACGTGTTCAGCTAATGCCACCGTCGACCACCCATCGCCGATGCGGTGCTGGTCACCATCGCCACGAATTGTTCCAGTCTCGACGATGATCTTTTCTCTGCGGTACCAGTCGAGTGAGACTAGTTCCTTTTGGATGATCTCTTGGAGGTTCATATTTCTCACAATGCTGCTAGGAGCTTCAATGCCTTGGTTTGGAACGCTTCGTTACGGGCATGGAATCGTGCACGTGCACGGTCGCCCATGTCCGCCCGCTCTTTTGGGCTCATCCTAGCCACGGTTCGAACGGCTTTAGCGACTCCAGACGAGTCAACACACCATGCCGCTGCAAGACCATGCTGACATGTCGCTACTGGGGATATGAGCACACCCACATCTGGGATGATGTGCTCTGACATTGGCATAGCATCGGTGGTAACCACTACGGCACCAGTGGACATGCCCTCAACGATATAGTGTCCCCAGCCTTCCGTCTCGGATGGGCACACGTGGATTTGAGCACGGTTGAGCTCATATGACAGCTGGTCTTCATCGAGACGGTTGAGTTGCCGCACACCAGCCGGCACATTCAGGGGATCATTAGAGATGACTGTTAGCGGGGGAAGATCAGGGTTGGTGTCCCACGCTTCCAGTACGGCGCTGGTGCCTTTCAGTGATGATTTGCCACGTAGGTGCACTGCCGCTAGTTCTTTTGGAATGTCAGGGTTGTACATGTCCCTGGACATGAAACCGGTGTAGGTGCTTTTTTTGCTGAGTCCTAGTTGTTGGGAGAATAGGTATTGTGCTTCTCCTGATTTGGCCCATAGTTGGGTGCAGGCGTGTAGTCCAATTGTCCACCTGCGTTGAAACCATTCAAGGTTGAAGATTCCGATGGTATGCCTAGCGAATCTGATTAGCTGGGGATTCCACAGTTCGAGGAAGATTGCTATGTCATGGTGTGGCATTGATGCATTACGCCAGTCAATCCATGACACATCATATCCGGCATTGGAGAGCATCCCATCTAAAAGTCGCATATCGTTGGTGAGTCCAGCGCCATTGTCACGACTCACCAATGCCACACTTTTGCCCATCACCGCAGGATACCGTCTCCGTCGCCTGGTGGATCAACACCATGAAAGGCCAATATACACAACAGCCTGTGACATGCCATGATCCATACATGGAGCCGACCGTACCCACCAACCAAAAGGTACAAAGATGAGCTTAGTCGTAATCGTCCCATCACGCGGACGTCCCCATTCTATCCCCAACCTAGCCGAAACATTCGCAAACACCACACAAGACCCAAACACCAAACTCTGGATCGCCGTAGACTCCGACGATCCAGACCTCCACAAATACCAGGAAACAGCCACCACACTCACCCAAGTCGAAGTGCTGGAAGTCATCGGCGGATACATGTCAGCAGCCCTCAACGAAGCAGCATGGAAAGCCGCAAGCGACCCAACCGTTGAAGCCGTTGGGTTCATGGGTGACGACCACCGACCCCGTACCCCCGGATGGGACACCGCATACCTGACAGCGCTAAGGGAAATGGGTGTTGGGATTGTCTACGGAGACGACGGACTACAGTCCGAAGCGCTCCCAACCCAATGCGCCATGAGTGCCAGCATCGTAAGGACACTGGGTTGGATGTGCCCACCAGCCCTACGGCACCTATGGATTGATAACTTCTGGCTGGACCTTGGCAAAGGCGCCGGATGCTTGCGCTACCTACCCGAGGTGTTCGTTGAGCACATGCACCCATATGTTGATAAGGCAGTGATGGATGCTGGATATGAGCGGGTCAACTCACTCGAAATGATCAATGCCGACCGAACCGCATACGAGCGGTACGCCGACGAGGAACTAGCCCGCGACATTGAAAAGATTGGAACGCTCCGTGGCTGAGTACCGCCTACACGATCCCGGCACGATCCCAGAGTGCACCACCCCACAGTGGTACGCCGGTAGGGAACACGCTCCGCACCTGGAACAGCCAACCCATCGAGCAAGGATCCTAGCGGCTGCTGCTGCCGTTGTTGAGATCGCTCAACTGTTCGGACTATCAACCGCTGTTGACCTTGGGGCTGGTGACGGGGGACTCCTATCCCTACTCGGACCGAACATCACCGGATGGGGCTATGACCTACAACCAACCAACGTCATAGCCGCGCAACGCCGAAACGTCAACGTGGGATTTGTCGATATCATCACCGAACCAATCATATGGGGTGAAATCGTCATAGCCACCGAACTACTGGAACACCTACGCGACCCCCACGGACTAGTAGCCCGCGCAGCACGCCACGGACAAGCACTAGTCTGCTCAACACCCTGCGAGGAAACCCCAGAGCAGCACTACGAACACCACGTATGGGCCTGGGACCAACCAGGATTCGCAACAATGATCACCGATGGTGGTTGGCGAATCATACGCCACAACACCGTAGGCGCCACACAGATTGTGTTGGCAGTCCGATGAGACGGGAGCGACTACGCCCCGCATACAGCTCCGAGGACCTGGCCGCGCTATACGCGCATCCATATGATCACCGTCGCTGGACAGACCATGTACGACGTGTCGAGGCCACGATCAGCGCTGGCCTGTCCCTACTCAACGGCCACGTCCCAGACGTTGCCACTGACCTATCATGCGGTGACGGCGCAATCCTTGACGCCATCCCCGCCATCCGGAAGATCTACGGCGACCTGGTATCCGACCACCAGCTTGACGTAGTCGGGCCGATCGAAACCACAATCCAGCAAATCGACACAGTTGATCTACTGGTGAACACTGAGACCCTGGAACACCTAGACAATCCAGACGCCACACTCAAGGCCATCGGAGAGAAGGCCCATATGCTGCTGCTCTCCACACCAGTCAACGCGTGGGAAGACGACAGCAACACCGAGCACTACTGGGCATGGGACACAGAAGCCGTCGATGCGATGATTGCAGCCGCTGGATTTCGGATCGTGGTATATACCACATTGCAACTGTGGTATCAGTTCGGAGTATGGGGGTGCGTCCATGAGAGCGCTGGTAATCGGTGACGCTGGATTCATCGGCCGGCACATGCGGGCCGAGTTGGAACGGAGGGGCTGGGATGTTGCTGGTTGTGATCTGAAAACCGGCACCGACGCAAGAGACATGTTCCAATCCGACGACACCATCTATGACCTGGTAGTGCATTGCGCCTACCACGTTGGTGGTAGGGCAGCCATTGATGGTGAACCAAGGCTCCTAGCCAGAAACCTCGAGTTGGATGCGCGAATGTTCGACTGGGCTATTCGCACCGGGCAGCGCCGTGTGTTGTACTACTCGTCATCGGCCGCGTACCCAATTCGTCTCCAGACGGCTACTGCTGCCGCCAGTCTTCTCGGTGGCAAATATGATTATGGTCGACCTTGGATACCTCTTGAAGAGGACATGATCAATCTTCGGAAGGTGGAACAGCCCGACGCGCGCTACGGATGGGCCAAACTGACCGGTGAGCAACTTGCAGCGGCTGCCCGACTCTCCGGACTTCACGTTCATGTCGTTCGGCCATTCTCTGGGTATAGCCATGAGCAAGACCTGACGTATCCGTTCCCTGCGATTCTTCGTCGGGTGCTCTCTGGTGATCTTTCGGTATGGGGACCACCCGGGCAGTATCGAGACTGGGTTCATGTTGATGATGTGATTGGTTGTTCACTCGCCGTTGTTTACCAGGGTGTTGAGGATCCAGTTAACATCTGCTCCGGTACTGGAGTTGAGATGGGGGAACTAGCGTTTCGTATGGCACGGGCCGCCAACGTTGCGGTTCCGGATGAGGTGACTTATCTACGGGATAGGCCGACTGGTGTAATGGCTCGGGTCGGGTCGGATAAGCAGATGAGCGAGATCTACCAACCAAAAGTTGACCTTGACGATGGAATACGTAGGGCCATCACTACCGCACACCAATAATGACAAATCCGCCCCTAGACCTCTAGGGGCGGATTTGTCAGCGATGATTAGCGCTCGGTTACTTTGCGCCATACTCCCCCGGGGTAGGCGTATCCAACCGGGATGTTCCGAACGATGATCTTCGGGCTGGTCAGGCGGCCCTTGAAAATCGCGACTTCCCGATCATCGTCTGTGAGGCTGCTGACGTAGCCATGTACTTTGCCGCCGGTCAGGTGCTGAATGGTGTCGTACTTGTCGTTGATGTCCTGTTCTCCCAGGTAATCCTCTGCTTCGGTGACGATCGTGTAGGTCTGATCGTTGAGGATGATTTCGGTTGGAGTGGACTCGGTTGCCTGGTAGGTGAATGGATCGGTCATTTCTGTCTCCTTGGTTCGTCGTTCCCCTTGACTTCTTAATAATGTCACGTGGCGCGACACTTGTCAAGCGGAGGGAGACACGAAAGAGGGACACAACCAACCAGCCCAGCTAGGCAAGCATCGCTGTAATTGCCGCCGACAGGTTGAGTGGCTCAACCTGTGTTTCGTCCATAGTCACTGTCGCTCGGAACTAATGCTAGGAGACTTCGCATGACAGACATACCAAACTGGCTCCAAGCAGGAGCCGAACTAGCAGTCGCAGTGATCAGCCTAGGCTCAGCAGCAGCAGCCTGGAAAGCAGCTAGGCACTCAGGACAAGCAGCAGAAGCAATGCTTGATATAGAGCAAAGCAGAAGACGAGACGAACTAGATCCAATCAAAAATATGTCAATTACGTTTGCAAAAGACGAGGATGCCACTCAGACAACAATCAGGATGCTTGCAAGATACGCATATGATATATCGTTTACTTCTTTTAGCGAAGTAAACGATATAGTAGTAAACGCCAATCCATGCATTCCGGCATCCCGCAAATCGATAGAAAATCTTAGTGGGAATTTCGTATACGATACTCCAATGTTAAATAAAACAATCTGTATATCACAACAAGGAATGTTCACTCCAGACACTATTTCTATGCTATTTAGGTATGGAAGATTCGAGTGGTCGTATACCTTCGATGTTGATTTCATTAGACATGACTATAGGCAGCGCATTGTCTAGGCAAGCATTGCTGTAAAGGCTGCTGGTAGGTTGAGTGGCTCAACCTCAGTTTCGTCTATGGTCACTGTCTTCACGGATGGTGACCATGCGTATACCATGTGCCATCCTTTGGGGCGTTGATCCTCACAACCCTCGTACGGATCGCTCCCGGCCTTCACCACTCCCCAGCACGATGGGCAGTGAAGGGCATCAGAATGGTCGTGGAGACGACAGCGCTCCACGTTGGTATCCACGTCAGCGAGCGCTTCTTGGGCTGTGTGTGTGGCTGGTGGTGTGGTCTTAGCGGCGCTCCTGGACTGCCTAGTGGCTGGTTGGGTTTTGGTGGCGGTTCCCCTGCACTGGGGGCAAATGGCCTTCACGCGCCCGTGTTCGCATCTGGTGACCCCAAGTTCCTCATGGCTTTTGAGGGGTGCGTATGGGGTTCTGGGACGCCTTGCCGTGGTTGCTGGGGCTACTGGCGCTGGTTGGACTCTGGCGGGTGGGTTGAGGGGCAGGTCTTTTAGCTTCGAAGCGTAGATACCCGCTCCATTGGCACCGTTTGTACCTGTTGTGAGGTTTCTGTAGATGGTTTCGGGGGTCCAGCCGTTGCTGAGGAGGTCATTGATCCTCGGTGCGAGTTTGGTACTGAGCCTTGACCCGTTGATGGCTGGCAGCGATGCGATGAGGTCTAGGGCCTCTTTGCTGGGTTCTGCCTCTGTTTTCTTAGGAGAATCCCCCTCCTCCTCCTTCTGCTGTGGCTCCTCGGTGGGTGAGGTTACGACGGAGGAGGAGGAGGAGGTTTTTTCTGGGTTAACTGAATATGGGTCCTGGGTCACTGGTGACCCGGTGAGGGGGTCACTGGTGACCCCCTCTACAAACTGGTTTATATCAGACACTGTGCTGGTAGAAGCGTTTTGGTGCTTACTTGGATTGTAGTTTGTAGAGGGG
>Ga0210137_1000002_pt1 | contig 23673 bp, 40 predicted proteins | sample WestPond_TuleC_D_2_FD_185586 | JGI IMG/M metagenome (GOLD analysis project Ga0210137, IMG submission 185586) | Wetland microbial communities from the San Francisco Bay, California, USA, that impact long-term carbon sequestration -... | ecosystem: Environmental > Aquatic > Marine > Wetlands ... | reverse complement strand
GCCATGGACTTTGCGGACATGCGAATCAGAGAGCAGGAGAAAGCCAATGATCAGCCGGCATGAGACAATCCTAGAGAGTCTGACAGATCAGACATTACAACATACTGTGGACACTGATTTTGATACTGAGTGGGCGAAGACTCTATTGGGGGTTCAGCCTGAGTATAGGCAGGGCATTCAGAATCGGGTGTGGCAACTTATCTCCACATGCACTTATCTACCTAATGGTTTTATAGATCGTTTTGGTTCTGATATCAGTCCTGTTGATGCGTTTGCACGTGCTTTGTCCGAGTTGGCTGCTCAGTTGGATGAGCGGTTTGTGGATGGTTCGGTTTGAGGTTTTGGTTTGGTGCTGGGGGTGGTGGAGTGTCCATCATCCCCAGTGGTGTTTCTGTAGACCTTGCTTCCTGGCGTTGAGAGCGTCACTGGCTGGTTTTCTGTCGTGTCTGGTATCCGTGTAGGGCATGATGTTTCTATTGCTTGTACGTGTCTCTGAGGGGGATTTGTGTCTGGGTATGTTGGTGTGCGCCCGTGGGTGATCAGTCACATGCTGGATCTAGCCGGCTACGTTCCAGCTGAGGATCTTGTACAGCGGCGGATCGTGGAACCGGCCGTTGGTGACGGTTCGATCCTCGGCGCGATCGTGCAGCGACTTTCAGAGTCGTGTCGTGAGCATGGTAGGGATATTGGTGAGGCTTACGACTCCCTGGTGGCGTATGACGTTGATGCTTCGAAAGTTCGTGAGGCTCGGCTGATGGTGGTGGATTTGTTGTTGACTGAGGGGTGGTTGGCTCAGGTTGCGGTTTGGGTTGCTGCCTCTTGGATTCGCCACGCTGATTATCTTCTGGTGGACAAATCCGTTGGTGTTGATCATGTGATTTGTCGACCACCCTACGCGGCCTTCAACCACATACCCCAACGACTGTATGACACATACCGCACAACCCACCCCTGCCTGACCTCGCGATCAGACGCCTACATCGCCTTCATCCAACATGGGCTAGGGACCCTGGGACGAGACGGCAACCTGATCATGATCCTCCCAACCAACTGGTTGAGCTCACACTCCGGGGGACGCATACGCCAAAAGATCCACAACTCCTACGCCATAGACCTACTCCTGGACCTCACAGAAGCAGACGTCTACAACCGACGCATAAGCGGCCTAAACCCCATGATCTGCCTACTACGCAACGGCCTATCAAAGAGGCCCATCGTGGCAGAAGCCGGCAGGAACTACTACCACCCTGACGGACAGACCCTGGAAACATGGATAAAGGGCACTGAGAGCACCCTGGAAGCACCAAACATCTCAGCCCACAGACTAGCCAGCTGGACCTATAGCCCAGAGCGCAAATGGCGTTTCAGGGCACCCATTCCAGCGCTCAACCGCATCCACCAGCAGCACCCCAGACTCGGCAGCCACCCCGGTATCAAAGTCGGCCATGGCATCAGAACCGGCATGGACGTGGCATTCCAGGCAACCACCACCGATCCGATCGAGCCTGACCGACTACTACCCATGGCTGTTACCGGAGACATCAAGAACGGTCGCCTGGTGTGGCAGGGAATCCACCTGGTGAACCCGTGGGATGCTCAGGGGAATCTGGCGCGCCTAGAGGACTATCCGCTCATGGCCGATTGGCTAGGGCGGTACCGGGAAGTGCTGGGTGCTCGTCGCGCTATCAGGGGTGATGTTTGGTATCGGACGAATGATCAGTTTGATCAGGCTACGGCGGATCGGAGCAAGCTACTACTTCCGAAGATGTCTCATAATTTGATGCCGTTGCTTGACGACATCGGATTGTGCCCACATTTTCACTTCTGCTGCGTGGTGTCTGATTCGTGGAGTCTTAAGGCACTTGGTGGTTTGCTGCTTTCCCGGGTGGCTAACCAGCTGATCCGCGAGCACTGCCACGTCGGACGCGGGGGGACGATGCACATTCGGGCTGGTGCGCTATCTAGCCTGCCTGTGCCTGATTGGAGTGGGGTTTCGGCTGGTGATGCTGGACTTTTGGAGTTTGCGTTTGACTCTGGGGAGGTTGAGTTGGCTACGGTGGTGGCGGAGCGTTTGTATGGTGTAGAACCTGACGAATACTAAGGATTACAATGAGTGTTGTTGAGTTAACTATTTGGGTAGATCAGAGGCTGGGCTCATGGCTGAGCTCACAAGCTACCAAAGAAGAATGCCTACGGCACCGGTACATAGAAAAAGCTCTCGCTCAGCTGATGGCTAACCAGCTGAGCGAGAGCCAAGAGGAACTTAGAGGGTCTTCCGGTACAAATTAAGCACAACACTAAAGTTAAGCTTGTCGATGATCTCTTCCAGGTCGATCCTCCCGTTTTTCGAGGGATATCCGATTGGGCAGAGATCATCATCATTTTCTGTGGTGATGGTGAAACCATCATCGAATCGGTATCCGATCGGTAGCCCATCCTTCACTAGCTGTATATAGCGTGCTGTTGCTCTCGCAACAGCACGATTACGGCGCTCGTCGTCTATGTGTGTCTGCCGAGGCAGTGAGATGATTACGTATTCTTGGATCGTTAGTCCGGTGATTTCTTTGAAGGTTGGCACTGCTCCCCCTAGTGTCGTATGGCGTGTCATTATGGTATCATCTAAACCTCCAAGGGAAACCCCTGGCTTCAGCCATGGGGAGGAACTTGGGTTCCCGCGTCAGCGGGCCAGGGATAGGCCACCGACAGGTGGGCGTTGCCCTACTTGCCACGCTGATCCTCGACCTGGCCATCCTCGCTCCCGTATTCCCTACGGATGGCGGCGATGACAAGGTCGCGTTTGCTCTGGCCAGTCTCGTAGGCGAGTCGGTGAAGTAACTTGGCGACGTCGCCGGGGAGTTTGATTGATAGGTTAGTGGATGCTCTGGGGCCTAGGCTGGTTTCCATGGAGTACATGTTACATGTAACCAAGTTCGCGTGTCGACACGTCGACGTGTATACTGTTTTCCATGGAGGAGACAGTGCGGTACAACTATCGGTTGCGTCCCGGCGCGACTGCTGTTGCCGCACTGAACGCCGAGTGGGGTCGCTGTCGGTTCCTGTGGAATGAGGCCGTCCACCAGCAGCGGATCGGGAACAAACCCACCCTGTGCACCCTGTCGAAAATGCTCACCGACCAGCGCGCCCGCGACGCTTGGATGCGGGACGGATCGCAGGTCGCCCAGCAGCAGACGCTGCGCACCTACAGTCAGGCCCTCCAGCATTCGTTCAAGGTCAAGGGTCGGGGCCGTCCGGTGTTCAAGCGCCGCAAAACCGCTCTTCCGTCCCTGGAGTACACCACCCGGGGTTTCAAGGTCAAGGACGGTCGTCTCGTTCTCGCCGGTGGGGTCAGCATCCCCGTCGTGTGGTCCCGGGAGCTCCCGTCCGACCCGTCCAGTGTCCGGGTGTATCGGGATTCCCTCGGCGACTGGTACGCGTCGTTCGTGGTCCGCCGCACCGCCGAACCGGCCCCCGAGGTGGATGGTGGGATCGGCATCGACTGGGGTGTCACCACCACCGCGACGACCACCGACCCGACCTACGACCTGCCCCACCCCCAGTACCGGAAACGATGCTCCGCAGAACTCGCCCGTTCCCAGCGGAAGATGGCCCGCCGGCGCGGCCCCCGGGGTCGGACCCCGTCCAAGGGCTACCAGCGCGCCAGACATCAGACGGCGAAACTCCACAAGAAAGCCGCCCGACAGAACACCCACACCGCCCAGGTCTGGGCCAAAACCGTGGTGGACCACCACCAACTGATCGCCGTGGAAGACTTCAAACCAAAATTCCTGACCAAATCCACCATGGCCCGCAAGGCAGCCGACGCGGCCATCGGCACAACGAAACGGATCCTGATCGAACGTGGCAAACGGGCGGGCCGGAAGGTGGTGCTGGTACCGCCCGCATACACCACGATGACCTGCGCCGAGTGCGGATCGAGAGCCAAGACCAAACTCGGGTTAGCGGAACGAACCTTCCGATGCGCCGCCTGCGGACATACCGACGGGCGCGACCGGAACGCTGCGGGGACGATCCTCGCCATGGCAGAGCACGGCCATGCTGGTGCCGACGACGTAAGACACCCGACTCCCTCCCCTCGGGGCAGGGGACCCGGCGCGGTCCGAGCCAGAAATCCCCTGCCTTCAGGCATGGGGAAGCGTTAATGTGACAACCAACCAACAACTCCAAACACGAAAGAAACCATGAAACCACAAAAAGATCATGTAGCCTAAAAACATGCTCTACACAATCTTCATGTGCGACATCTCAAACCACAATCCAGGCTTCGACGTTAGCCGAGCAATCAATGAGGGATACTCGGCCATCATCATGAAAGCCTCTCAGGGCACCTGGTACGAAGATCCGTTATTCGATGGATTCGCCACACAAGCCCTAGCAGCAGGCGCCATACCAGGCGCCTACCACTGGCTAGAAAACAGCTCAGGAACCTCACAGGCAGAACTGTTTCACCGGAGAATAGCCGCCCATGGTGGCCCATCCGGCTGGCTGTGTGCCTGCGACTGCGAGGCTAACGCATCCTGGGAAACCGTAGTCGAATTCTTCCAGCGCTGGAAGGACCTAACAGACAACCATCCGTTGATCATGTACTCCGGTAACTGGTGGTGGAAAATCAGAGGCTGGGACGCAACCAGTCTCACCCCATATCTATGGGACTCCCGGTATGTGAGCGGATCAGGATACGGATCACAGCTATATGAGCAGGTACCCGATTCGTGGTGGACACCCCGGTACGGTGGCTGGTCTAAGACCACGATCCTACAGTTCGCCGATACCGCTACCGTGGCTGGTAGCACACCAATAGACGTGGATGCTTTCCTGGGAACCAGGAAAGAACTACTCAAACTAACAAGGAAGGCTGACACCGACATGGAACAGACAGACATACTCATCAAAGGACCCTCACAATGGCGAACCGTAGGAGACGTTCTCGCCGATCTCGCAGAGTTGCGTTGCTGGGCAATGGGAGAGACCGTACCGGGAAACTACATCCCAGGATCTACGTCTCCACTAGCTACCCTGCTAGAGGCAGCCAGCAAGACCATCCGAAGTGAGCCAATCCAGCTCACGGACGAGCAACTACAAACGATCGCCGCTAAGGTCGCACCCCTGGTAGCGGAACAGGTAGCAACCAAGGTAAGCGAGAAGCTATCCAAGCTGATCATCGCTGTCGCGGCGGCCGGCAATGACCTAGCCAGGCTCGGCTGAGCATGGATGAGCAAGTCTTTACGGCAATCATCGGCGAACCGTCCGAGGATTGCCCACTGTACCGGCTGGTGTGCTTGGATATCTCGGCTCCAACTAAGCTATACGCGATTCTGTGTGATGAGGGCTGGAGACAGTCAGTCGTCTGCACGCACATGTACAAACATGTTGCTGAGTGGTTGCTGACCATGCTGCAAGGCAGACCCTTCCCCAAACCATAGCCAGACAGCAGTTAGGCCCTACCCTGCGGATCGGGTAGGGCCTAACTTTGCGAGTCGGAAACTCAGTTCCTATTCTTCCACCTGATACCATTTGCCGTTGCTTGACCCCTCTCTATTTGGCCGCCACTCGATCTTTCCCTTGTACTGGCGGTTACTCATAGTATTTACCCACTTGTAGACCGTGGTTCGGTCCATGGTCATGCCCCGCTCTTCGAGCTTGGCCAGGATCTGGGAAGCCTTGATGCCGTCCTTCCCAGCATCGCAGACGATCTGATAGATCAGACCGTAGTGGTCGGTCTCTTCCTGGGTAGCCTCCTGAACTTTTGGCGGGTTAGGGAAGTCTTTGAAGATCTCAGCCAGCGTGGTATCAACGTCGAACTCACTGACCTGGCGGTCAATGTCGACATTGGCAGCGTCGTAGGCGGTCTCAATCAGCTCAGCCGTTTGAGACTGTAGCTTCTCCATGATCGTGTCCAGGCTATCTGCCTTACCTGCCTTGCCTGGTTTGCTCGACGTGGCAGGCGCTGCCGAGCTGCCTACGCCGAGGAAGGTACGTAGCCGATCCCATCGTCCATCCACGCAGTCCAGTTCTCCCTCTTCAAGATCATCAAACGGTTCACCGTTGATATCCCGACCGTTCATAGCCAACAAGGTAATCTCGTCCACGGTAGGTCGCCAACCAGCCGTAGCGACAACGATTTCTTCCAGCTGCTCAGGCTTGATACGAAAAATGTGGTAGGGCCTGATGTCCTCTGCTGAGTCCATGCGCATCTGCGCGCATCCTGGATATGGTGCGTCTGATGGTTCTATGTCTCCAATGCCAGTTCCAAAAGCCCAACGGTACTCACTTTTACTCTGGGCCTTCAGTACTGCTACTGCATGCTGCTGTACTTGGATATCCTGTCGGACGATTTCGTTAGTACCACGTAGGGCTAGCGAGGCTGCTCTGAAACCAGGATCCCGATGATCATCGTGTATCTTCTTAAAAAGGTCATATAGTGCTGGAATCGCCTGATTACCAGCAATGTATTTTATCTCATCAGCAACCACAATAAACTGTGGATACTGCTCAGAACAGGGCATCTTGTCATCGTTGTGTTCTCTTTTGAGCTCATTGTAATGATTGTTCCGAGCCAGCGCGCCCCGATTGAGCGCACGGAGCATCAGGAAAGCCTCGCTCTCATCGAACGCGGTCCACCACACACCAGGCTGTGAGACGGTTCCCTTTAGATAACCGTCTACCATTGGATACGACAGCCTGAGTCCGGTCATGTCTACTGTGCAGATGAGCGTGTCTGTGCACTGCATCAACCCTGCCATGAGGACACGTCCAGCATTGCTCTTACCGGAGCCACCTTGACCATAGATGCCAAGGTTGCGTTCCCTAAGGATCGGTCCGGATGGAACGTTGCGTCGACTCACGCCTAGCAGGATCGGATCGTAGATGCTCCGTCGCTCTAGTTCCTTGGGATATGGTGCGTCTTCACACAAGATGTTCAAAATGGTTACGTCGATCAGTGCGGCGCGCCTGGTGTCTCCCATCCGCACCGATACGTCACAACCAATCCCAAGGTCAAGATCATTGGACATGTCCTGTGTCTTACTAGCTACGCTCTTCCAACCAGCTCCACCAGACGGCAGGCGAACCTCAACCGTATAACCAACCAGTAGTCCATCCTTGCTACGGTGCTTAAAGTTCTCAATATTTTCTATTTCGATACCTTCGCACCTGAGCAACCGCTGCAACCGTAGTTGCCACTCAGCACCAAGGTCATTACGCGCTGCCTGCTCAAGCTCGGCAAGCACATCAGGACTCTCAGGCGCCTGGTCTTCCAGTGGCTTTGCTAGCCACGCCACGAAACCCATCACTACGGTAGCCATGATCAGCACTCCGCCGTACTGGAGAACTGTCTCTGTAGTCCAGGTGGCCATAGCCACCAGTGCTGACCAGACACACGATCCGATCAGCACCGCTGACTTGTAGGCGACTTTCCCTCCGGTTGCAGTCTTGCCAACTGTTCCCCACAGGAAGATCATCATCAGACCGATGACAGTAGTGGAAAGCATACTCAACGCAACTTGCAGACCGGTAGCGAAACCGGTCTGCAAGCACAAATGAGCCACTACTGCCGCTGAAACCGTAGTCAAAGCCGAATTCAAAGCACCATGACTAATACTGTGGTGCCCCCGAAAATCCAGCTGGTAGATAGGAGCAGCAGCAGACATCTCGTCACATTCCGTTGTTGCTGGTGTCCCAGGCTTCTGGGGCTGGGCTGTTGATCAGATTGCCAAGCAGATCTTTGTGGAGATCAGCGAAGACACCCGCAAGATCTCTTGACATGAGCGACAGGGAATCCATACCAGAACAGAGAGTGTTAAGAGCCTGAACGTAGTCCGGATGGATGGAAGCACGCGAGTACTCAGATACCCTGGAACGAAGTGCTTCCGCAAACATCGCAATGACTATGGGAAGATCGTTAGCTTCCGCGAACGATTCAATGTGTCCACGGTGCCTGACGTTCTGCACTTGGGCAGTGAATACTTTTGTGAGTTCTGCTAGCTGAGAGCCGTTGAGACTTGGTCCTTTGTTGCCGGTTGGCCCATTACCTTTTGCCACTGGAATATCCTTCTTTGGCTTGACTGATGGGTTTTTGGGTTTCTTTGGATTGTTGGTGAGTTTTGGTGGTTCGTTCACCTTTGGTCCAACATTCTTCCTATTATACTTTCTGTCGCGCTGCGCGTCAACATCGCGCTTCCGACGTGCACGCTCCACCTCACCAGGCCTAACCACCCGACGAACAAAACGCCCAACCTTCCCAGCAGCCCGACCAGCCTTACTCAAACCAGCACCAGCACCACGGAACGCCTTACCAACCCCACGAGAAGCACCACGCATAGCCCTACCAACAGGACTCAACGCCTTACCAGCCCGACGGGCAGCCCGACCAATCCGAGAATTCGAGAGAGACCCACCAGCCCTACCAGCCAATCCCTTACCGAGACGACCAAGCTTCGAACCGAGCCTTCCAGCGGCCCTACCAGCCAAGCCCTTACCGAGCCTGCCAGCAGCAGACGGGCGACCACCACCAGAACGACTCGACCTGATGGCAGAGCGCTTGGTACCGACCGTCCTAGCACCTGGCCTCCTGCTCTTGTGGTGGCGGATCATAGCCAATCCGGTAGCGGCTGCAACAACTGCCACGATCGGCCCTGCAACACCGGAGGAAACGGCAAGCGCCGAACTAGTGACGGCAATGTTACCAACCGTCACCAGTGTTGGTACAACCGGCACCGTGACCGAAGTAGCAGGAGCAGATTTCTTAGCTGCCTCTACTGGCTTCTCCTTCACAGATACCTCGGTCATCTCATCCCCTTATCATTTATCATCGAACCGAACAACAGCAGACAAGACACTGCCGAGATTCCGATAACCCATCCAAGGAACGCCCCACCGATCAGGGCCGCAATCCCAAGGACGATTCCTCCGATGAGCATCGCTCCGAGCACTGCACACATGGTGCGGGTCTTAGTGATTTGGGTGGTGGTTTCGTCAGTTATCATCGCTAGTCTCCTCAATCATTGCTACTAGGGTTTTACGAATCTTGTTACCAGTCGCGGGCGATGAATATCCGAGGGCATTCATAATCATCCGAGCCGACGGAATTTCCTCACGCCAACCGGGGAACAACTCATCAATCTTCTCAAGATCTACAGAAGCTGGCTTCCGACTAACCAGCCTAGCCTTTTCAACCATAGCAACGTCAACTTCAATCGGGACAGAGGTTTCAACAACCTCAGCAGCAACCGGAGACTCATCAACAACGATCACTTCCGGAGTCTCAACAACCCGCTGGATCGACTCGACTTTCGAGGGAACCTCACCTTTAACGAGGATCCCACGAGCCGACAACCACTTACGGATGCTGTAAGCGTCAGACCTCGGTAGGGCATCCATGGAGTAAGCGAACACTGCCTTATTGGCGATGTAGCGCTTACGGCCATACCAGGAACCCTCACGGGTGGCCAATTCGCGTAGCGCTCCCTGTTCCCGCACCAGGGTCACTGCTGCTTCCCACTGGACGATGCCCTCACGGTGGCTCACTGCCCAGGCACGAAGGGTCTCCCGAAAGGCGACTCCCGGGATCCAGCGGGTACCGAAACCGGCAGCGCCACGCTTGATCACTCCGGCATCCTCTTTGGCCCACTTGCGGATCTTATTCAGAACCAGGTGGAGCAACGTGGGTCCGAGGATCGCGATCAGGGGGAAAGCCCAGTAGGCGTCAAGCGCCACCCCGGCTTCTAAACTGGACATCCCTGACCGATACTGCGCGAAAGCCGACGCGCCCGCAAACACCCAAGTCATCAGGCCAAAGACTCCGGCGCGTTCTGACCTCCACACGGCACCGATAATGTTCATCCCGATACAGCTCGCCGCTGCAATATCGAAAACCACAGGAATCAACAGGGCAAACCCTGCCGGAAGGTTCAGGCCTTTGGTGTTTTCTGCCCAGTGATAGAGATCCTGGCCAGAGATGATAAGGGGTGCGACCGTGACGAATCCAAGGAAACCAGCAACGGAAGCCATCACTAGCCGTTGTCCGCGCATTTTCTCGATGGTGTTGCTTACGCCGTTGCTCATGTGCAACAGGGTACGCGCTGGATAGTGTCGCGTCAAGTCACATGACACTGGTTACGCTCTGGTTACACCTACCTGACTAGGTGTACACCAAACATCGCAACACATCAATACCGTGGTGAACAGTGAACACCCTGACAGCCGTACACCAGTGAACGCGTACACGGCTGTACACCTAGCCACAGTGAACGGTGAACACCCTGGACTAGTGAACACGTACATCGCCGTACACCCGACCGCTGTACAGCAGTGAACACCCTGACAGCCGTACACCTGGCCGCAGTGAACGGTGAACACCTAACCGCTGTACACCAGAGCTAGGTGTACACCCTGACAGCAGTGAACAGTGAACAGCCGGACCTGACGTACACCCTGACTGGTGAACGCGCACACGGCTGTACATCCTGACAGGTGTACAGCCTGACCGCAGTGAACGGTGAACAGTGAACAGCCGAGCCTGGTGTACACCTAGGCCAGTGAACGCGTACACGGCTGTACACCATGAACGCTGTACACCCTGGAGTGAACAGCCGAGCCTGGTGTACACCAGAGCTAGGTATACAGCGTTGCCGCAGTGAACAGTGAACACCCTGACCGCAGTAAACGGTGAACAGCCGAGCCTGGTGTACACCCTAATCGGTGAACGCGTACGCCGCTGTGCACCTAGGCCCATGTACACCAGATCTAGGAGTACACCCTGACTGGTGAACAGTCGACCGCAGCGAACGGTGTACACCCTGACCGCTGTACAGCAGTGAACGGTGAACGGTCGAATCAGGTGTACACCCTGACCGCTGCACACCTGGCCGCAGTGAACGGTGGGTGGTGAACACCTAGCCGCTGTACACCAGTGAACGCGTACGCGGCTGTACACCTGACCGCTGTACACCTAGCCGCAGTGAACGGTGAACGCTGTACAGCGATATTTGGCTCAGGTATGCAGCGGTCTGGTGTTCACCGTTCACCGCTGTACATCTGGGCAGTGAACACCTGGCCGCAGTGAACGCGTACGCGGGTGGCGCTGTACATGCTGGTAGGGCGGGTTGGCGACAGCGCCTATATATATGGTGTGCCTAGGTGGCTGCTAGTGCTGTCAGTGCTGATCTCAGGGTTTCGATCGCTTCCACCAATCTAGTGTCTATTAGCTCACTGTTAGTTACATCGTATGCTCGGACCACGCTAGCGGCACACTGGATCACGTCTCCAAACTCTCTGAGATCCGAGATCCTTACGGCTACGTCTACGCACTTGGCCATGCTTTCCTTCGCCTGCTATCGAGTCTTAACCATGCTAGCTGATGTTACGTTGTGTGACTGTTTTGTTGTTACGCAGTTGTTGTTACGGGTTGTTGTTACCCAGTTTGTATGTGCTGTGAACTGGGATTTTGTGGATTGTTACCATGTTTGATCTTGAGGTAACAACAACCGTGTAACAACTACAGTGTGTGATCTTTTTTTGGATGGGCTAACGGCTTGACACATGTCTCGCCACGTGACATTATTAGTTGGTAAGGCAATCAGCCAAGCAAGGGAGCAGCCATGAGGCAAATCTGGACAGTCGAAGTCGGCGAGTACTCAGACCACGAGATTTTGGCAGTATTCGATCTCGAAGATACCGCCAGGAAATTTGCAACCAGATACAACGACGATCCAGACAGATCCGAATTTTCTTCCAGAGCAAGTGTCGGCTCCGTGGAGTATTGGCCGGCTAGTAAGCTAATCGACTAGCCAGCAGTAAGCAAAAGGCCCCTGGGGACAGGGGCTTTTTTGTTGTCATCCTTTCGTGTCTCCAGCTTGGAAGATGTCATGTTACGTGACATTATTGGGGGGTAAGGCAATCAGCCAAGCAAGGGAGCAACAATGCCAGACACGGAAGAGCAGGAAACAGCCAGACTACGGCTGGTCGTGACACTCGGCGCATACATCGCCGAGCTTACCGACGGTGACGACGATGAAGGCGCTGAGTTGTTCGCACTCCTCGCCGATGAAGCGGTAGGTGTGGCTGCTGCTGAGTAGCTGGTGAGGTAGACGGCCCCCGGGAGACTGGGGGTCGTTTCCTTGACCAATCCACTTGACAAGCGTCGTGCCACGTGACAGTATTGACCTGTCAGCCAAACAAGGAGGCAGAAATGCAAAACCCCTACACCAGCAACTGGGAAGCTAAGGCCTACGAGGTAGGCATGGAACAGTTCCAGCTGCTCTGCCACCGTGTGGCGGAAGAAAAGTACCCCACTCCAGAGTGCGAGCACTCTGCCGATGAGTGGGAAAAATGCCTAGATCGTGGATGCAACATCAATCTCGATCAGATCACTCTCGCTCACCAGCTGATCGAGCGCCACGAGAAAATGGCGCACGACTCGATCGTGCACTTCATGAGTGAACCGGATGGCGACTACTTCGGCACTTCAAGTTGCTTCGTGAATGCTGCAGTTCGCAGTATTCAGGCTATCGCTGCCAGGATCAAATAGGTTTGAATGTTGGGGGATGCGGCCGGTTGGTCGTGTCCCCCTTTCGTGTTTCCACCCACTTGACAAGCGTCTCACCACGTGACAGTATTAGCTTGTTGGTCAGCCAATCAACAAGGAGCAGAAACCATCATGAACTTTGAAATCCCGGAAGACCTAAACCGCATTGAAATCATCGCCTACCGGATTGGGATGCAGACGTTCCAGAGCCACTGCTACCAGGTTGCAGACAGCATCTTTTCGATCGGCGCTGAGCCTGAGTCTGACGCTACCCTGACTGAGATAGTCAGGGCCAATGACCTGGCAAGCGAATTCTTCCGCTCATTCATGGATCTAGCCGATCAACGCATCCGATTTGCCATTGATGATCTCGCGTCATTTGGTGGATGCCCTGTCGCACTGGACTTCCAGGAAGCTGCCCAACGTTCCATCGTCACCATGACTCCGTGGATGACCTTGCGGAGTCTGCTTGAGATGAAGGAGGATGAACTAGTAAACGGCTGACGCGCTGACAGTAGTAGGCCCTACCGGCATTAGCTGGTAGGGCCTACTACTATGTGTGGTTACCACCAGACGTTGGTGTTCGGACGCTCCTTCTGTGGTCTGATGTCTCCTGATGCGAGTAGGGCGTAGTCTTCTGTTTCGCCCGTGGGATACTGGGGTGGCATGTGGCGTAGGTTGGTAACGGATGACATGGGCAGGTTGCATTTGCAGCAAACACCTGGTGTGTTGCCCTCTATGGGCCTGTGGATCCATGAGGCAGCAGTGCGTCCGGCAGTTGGGCGTGCGGGTGGACGTTTGACGCTGGCCAGTTTTCGGGTGAATCGTGGGGCTAGCATCGTCGGCTCCATGTCAGTGATCAGTACGTTACTCATCCACTATGATCTACTCCGTCTATGATTGTCAAACCTATATGAAAAAGGCTCGCCGTTTGGATCTTCCCCAAACGGCGAGCCAGCAACACAAAGTTACTCTATGATCTCAGCATCGACAACTTCTGACAACTGAACGTGCCGAGCCTCAATCGCATCCTTCACATCTTGATCGAGCAACTTAGATTGATTAGCGAGATTCCAAACCTCCCGCAACTCATCCAAACTATCCGCCGACTCAACCCAACCAAGCACATCATCCTTGGTCGGCAACGCAGGCTCACTGCTCTTAGCCTCTGCTGTTTCCAGAGCTAACCCCCTGAAAACAGGGCTCTCAATACCAGCCCTAGACGACGCTGCCAGCTGATAGCTGGCCGAGTAGAGATCATGCGGTTGCAAGGTGAAACAGTCAAGATCAGGGACGAAAAACTTGAACGTCTGCATCACCTCACGACCCTTGACGAAAACCATCCGAACTCGCTCTTCAAACCGCATGCTCAGTACAGCCGGCAACGGCTCACTGTCCGATAGATTTCCAACGACTCCAGCGAAAGCCGGTAGCTCCATCGCAGCATTGAAACCATGAGATTCCAGCTTGAAATATCCCAAACCATTAACACCATGGATCATCAGTGACAACCTGGTAGTAGGCTTACAAATACGTCCACAACCACACACACTACATTTACCAGCAACATCGAAATCATGCTCATGATCAGGACCACTCCAAGCCTGATCCAAACCACACAACGAACACGCTCCCTTATAAAACTTATGAGTGTGGTTGTTCGGCTGCCTGCACAGACAAGGCTGATTCCTAATGCGCTCGGTACCACCATCACAAAGCCGAGACTTCGCCTTGCCGGACCAGTGCTCATAGTTTGGATCAATACGCTGCCGAGGTATCAGCACAGGCAGCTTGTCCGAACTGATGACTACTTCCCACTCAGGGCCATAGTGACCAGCCCAAGGACTAACCTCCCCGCCAAACCGTTCCGCGACCTGCTCAATCAACGGCTTCTTGGGGCTAGTGATCCGAAACCGATCCAGCTTCTTAGGAATCATGATCGGATTACCGTTTTTATCCTTATAGGTAGTAGCTACCCGGCATCCCATACGGATAGCTCCAACCGTGGCATGCCTACGCTGAGCATCAATGATTGGCATTAATGAGCATCCTTTCGCACGGCGTAGCCCATGATTCCTCGAACATCCTGGCAGTCTCGCCAAACATCCAAAACCCGAACAAACCTTGCATACGTTCTGGCAGTCACATCGACCGGCCGAACCCAATAATCACGCGGTCTGATCTGCACACTCAACGCTGTCTCCGCGTGCATCTCAGGCATCTCCAGCTCGGTGCCGTCGGCGAGCATCACTCGCTCACCGTTCCGGTACGCGGCAACCTGGTAGCCGAATAGGTAGTCGACATGCTTGCTGGTCTTGTAGTCCAGGAGCAGAGGTAGACCAACCAGGTGCCGTAGGCGCTTCGGCATCCACCCGAACCTAGCCACCCCATCCAGGGTGCCTGCCCAACCATGCTCACGATTCAGCACAGTGATCTCAGCGCACTCATAGTCTGGTTGATACCGTTCCACAAACCGTAGATACTGCCGGACGTACGGTGCCACGTCCGGACGATGCGGAAGGATCATCCCACCCAAAGCGAAGTGTTCGGCCACATGGTGAACCCGTGTTCCACGGTCTCCAGCGGCGTCACGCTCACGGTTACCGGCTAGTGAAACCCACTTTATCCAGCACGGTATGCATGATCCGCATTTTCCATCCTCACAGATGGGGATACGCGACAGTTCTTTCAGACGACTGTAGTTGTCCAACACTTCACAAGCGCTGAGTTTTCCATACCACTTGGTGAGGTATGGCCTAGCCACAACACCTAGTGCCGTGGTCACCGAAACGAAGCGTTCACCGGTGATCGGGTGCACGTAGGTGCGACCGTCGTCACTGGTGATTGCGTTTGGTGGACCCTCTAGGGTAATGTCCTGTATCACTCGTGTTCCTTGCTCGATTCGGGTATCACATCTGACCATGTGATACCCGTTTTGGTTTTGGTCACTTGCGGTTCGAGGCAATGCCCTGCAGCCCGATCGACGATGCGAAAGCGATTAAAGCAGTAACAAAAACGTGAACACTGACAAACGCTCCCACAATAGCAAGAATAGTACTTGCGGCAATACCAGTTGAGCCGATGATGCTCATAGCCTTAACCATGTTTCCTCACTCTCTAGACCTCTAACAACGCCACGGTAATAGACATTCGTACTCAGTCTATTGATGTGTGACAGCATGCTGTACACACGAGACGGCAAGTTACGGAGAGTCTCATCATTCTCGAATTGTTCGATAACTCGCAGCATGTCATCATATGCTGCGAACCGTCCCTTTAGAAAAGGGAAAACCTCATTCGCTTTGAGGTGAAACCTAGTGGTTTCCTTCAGGTCGCCATCAGTCCAGGTGAGGTCTAGGACGTACCGACTCAGCTTGTTCAGGTCGACAGCGCTCATCAGGACACCGACCTAATGACAAATGTCCAGTGTTCCGGGCTTACGGTTTTGGTGGCATATCTGACTTGGGTTGGCTCCAGACGCGAGGATGCCTCACTGTCGTAAGACTCCGCTTCCAGCGCATTGAACCACTTTTCGTAGTGCTGGTTGGGAATTCCGAGCACGATGTCACCCATGAAGGCTGAGATGTCTACGGTTGTTGGTTGTCCCAGTCTCATGCTGGTTGCTGCGAGTGTTGCTAGCACGGTGCTCATCGGTGCGGTTCGCGGGATTCTGAGTTCTTCGTCCACAGGATCATGATACCACCAATCGCATCCTACGCAACAGTGTGATACGCGCATTAGGGTTTCTATGCTACAGTTCTACGTATCCCCCGCTCACTACCCCTATTGCGCATGGTCACATTGGCCTTCACTAGAGCACCATGGATAGACCCATAAGACCTACTCATAGTAATCGCAATGTTACGAATAGACATTCTCTCAATGGTATACAACCGGATAATCGTCGCACGCTCTAGCTCACTGAGCCGATAATCCCTAACATCCATACCATGATCATAGATAAAAAAAGGTCCCCTGGAAGCAGTCAGGGGACCCTCATCAATCAGCCACCACAAGGATAACACGCCATGAACACAGGAACCATAGTCATACCTCAATGGATCTGCTCACACGGACTCACCCTAGAAGAACTAGGCCTCTACACCCACATAGCAGCCCAACACCACTACCAGGAACAACAACCCAACCCCCAACAACTCGCCACCACAACCGACACCCCCCTCCAAAAGATCAAAGACCTACTCAACGCACTAGTAGCCAAAGGACTACTCGTCAAAGGAACAACCGCCTACCGCCTGCAGTTCGGCACCATCACACCACCCAACGGAAAACCAGCGCCAGCTGTCGAGCAAATGGCACCAGCACAACCAGCACCAGCTGTCGAGCAGGCTGCACGGGCCCTAGTACGGTCCATGGCAACCAACATGCCAGAACTAGCCAAGGTCTTAGGGGGAAACACTGACAGCATCATCCCCCTGGTTAGCGAAACACTGGATCGGGGAGTAACCCCACATCAGATATACAGTGCCATCGGTACCCGCACCCTAGTAGGCACTGACAACGTATCCGGTGCGATCGCGTACCGGCTACGCGGTCTGGTGCCACCACGAAATGAGATCAGACACCAACCAGACTGCCCCCTCCACCGTGGCCAAACATGGAATTGCTGCCCTTGCTGCAAGGGCGAGATCAATGAGGGGGAGGATCCCTATGCGGGTCGGGAAGAGTTGCGTCCCGATGACTGGTTTTTGGCGTATCCGGAAGCTAGGCGCCTGGTGGAAGTTGAGTGATCTGCCAGGTTGGCAGCACCTAGCAGTAACCTAGGCGCAACCACCTGCGTCTAGGTTACACGCTTGCTATGATACGTGCATGACAACAAAAGCCCAGCTAGAAGCCCTAGACAACACCAACCAGCCCCACAAATCAGTCAAGGAAACAACCATGAAAATCACCTACACCGCCCTCAGGGCAATCCTTGTAGACCGTAGAGACAACGGTAGAACCATCCTCATGCGGACCCCAGATGAAAAACTACTAGTGGTAACAGCAGCCCAGGCCATGAGCCAAACAGGGAAAGTAGTTGCCTACCGATGGCAACTAGAAGACCTCATGGCAACTGGCATGCTCATGGGAGAAGCGATACGAGCTATGTTAATCGAACTCAACAACTAACCAGCACACGACTAAGGCCCTACCTCTCGGTAGGGCCTTAACCATTGATGATCTATGGATGGTAACTTTTTAGCAGTTTCCAGATCCAAGCTCGGCTCACCCCATATTGGGTGGAAACGTGAGCGGCAGTAGCGTTTTCGAGCCCCATTGCTTCGATGATCTTTTCATCCCTCTCATCGGAGAGGGCTTTTAGCCGCGCATTCAGTTGCTCGGCTTGTATATTTAGATCTCGAATCTTGAGTTCTAGGACCCCTTTCTCATCTTTAGTGGATTGGATTAGCCGTACCAGGTCGTTGTCAGTTAGTGTTTCCATACTAAAACGTTACCACACTGTCACTAGATGCGCAAAGGTTGCGATGTCTTGTGTACGTCTAGCTGGGCTTACTCATCCTTTCGGATAACCTTGGCGTAACCACTTGCATCATGGTGGCACTCTGGTTACACTAAACACATGACAAACACAACAGCCCCCAAACTCCCCCTCAACGGCGATCGGCTCACCTGGACCTCCCCGATGGGAACCAGCGTCGAAGTCCAGAACATCGGACGCGGCATCTACACAGTCCGCAAAGATGGCAACCTCGTAGAACAGTTCACCACCGAGGAAGCAGCCCGCGACCTAGCCCGCGAAATGAGCAACATCATCCTCCGTGCCGACCGTCAGCGCATGGAAGCCAACCAGGAAGCCATCAAAACCGCAACCCCATACACCACCCCAGAAACCCCCAAAACTCCAGAAATCCCCAAGCCTACCAGATTCGAAGACATCAAAATCAAACTTGGCGGAATTGGACAAACCCGCATCTCCACCGTGGCAAAAGGATCGCTCACCAAAATCAGCGATTCACAACGTGAGGCACTAACCAATGCAGTCCAATACTGTGGTGGTCGGGTATACCGGGGTGGAGCGCTCAAGACAGCGCCAAACGGTGGAAAGATTGCACTCACCCTTAGTCAGTTGTACGCCCTAGAGAAGCGCGGACTTATCACGCTGATTGAGGAAAACTTCCAGGTGTACGGAGGATTGGTGACTGACTCGTGCAGAGGGATCCTTGGTCTAGCGTGAAGGACACTAAAGAGGGCACCGGATAACCGGTGCCCTCTTTAGTGTCTGGTGATGAATGGTTGGCTACTCGTAATCGCGAGTAGCCAACCGTCTTAGTTCATGACTAGTAGTTCAATTCTGGTGTATCTACTTACCATCTGCATGTTTTGGACAGATGTTCTGAATTCGGTTACGATGTCGCGATCGCTGTAGTAGTAGAGATCATCTGAAAACGACTCGCGGAATTTCCTCCATGTCTTGTGGATAGCTTCCACTGGGACCCTGCCAACCAACCGGAGTTCATTCCGGTGCACACACTCTTCAAGCGGAACATCCAAGAAGTCAACTATCTGTAGATCGACTCTGAACTTATCCGCCATACTCAGCCAGCGCCGGATATCCACGAGACCGCGCATGTTCGTATCATCCACGATCACATCCATACCGCATCTCAGATAGGTTTCCACCAGTGCGTTCTGAGCAAGGGTGATCTGATGCTCCTGCTCAGGACTACCCTTATAGCCACCGTGTGACATGATCCGAAGCAGATCACGGTTGACACGTCCAACCATTCCCAGCAGGTACTGCTCTACTTCCCGCTCAGCCCATGTGGTCTTACCGGATCCTTGCGGACCCACGGTTGCGATTAGTCGTTGCATTACGAGATTTCCTCCACAGTGTGACTCGGTTCCTGCCCTTTTCCTTGGAACGGTAGGTTGCCTGATCGGCACGGTTGATCGAGTCGGATAGGCTGTCACCTACCCTGACTAGGTACACTCCTATGCTCACGGAGAGTGTCACGGTTTGTCCATTGAACGTTGCCGGCTGGTTTATAGCGGCTCGGATCTTCTCCGCCACCACCATAGGATCTTCGTCTTTTACCAGTGCGACGAATTCGTCGCCACCAGTGCGAGCACCTAGGGCGAATGACCTTATGTGCCTAGTGATGGAGATTAGTGCTGAGTCACCAAAATTGTGACCATAGGTGTCGTTGACGTGTTTGAAGTCGTCAACGTCGATCACGAGGATACCCGTGTAGGTATTCTCTTCCCACCGTAGCCGTAGGCCGAGACGGTTCCACAGCTTGGTTAGGCGATCTCTTTGCAGCTCATCGTGCAGGCGCCGGTTCTCTTCCACCAGGTACTGGTTTTTCCTGGTGAGGCGCTGGTTTTCCCTGATCAGCTTGGTGATCTTTTTGATGGATGATCTTCGTAGTCTGGTTGCCATTGACAAGACTGCTCTGCTTCCAGATATGGCTGTCATGGTGGTTGTAACCCATCCTTGGCTGATTGGTTACGGCTTGTAGTTCTAGGCTCTATGCTACACTATGTATCATAGGATTCAAGCCGTGGACACGATTGAGGAGAATATGAAAGAATTACCGGAAACCGTAACTATGCGTGACATTGCTGAATACCTAGAGATAGGTTATCAACACGTCCGGAGAATGAACACCGGAGCAATGGGAATACGATGCCAACTACCCAAACCAGAAGTGATAGGCAATAGGCCAATCTGGAAAAAACCGGATATCATCCAGTGGGCCATAGAAACCGGTCGGATAGATCCAAACACCGGTAAACCAGTACACATAAGAAACCACGAGCCAACCAAATAGATAGGTCCCCCAACCGGGGGACCTATCCATATCCAGATCCCCCATAGGTAGCCTGACCTATGGGAATATTTTTTGGAATATTTTCGAGACGATGTCAGACCATCGAACCGAAACTGCTGGAAGCCTACCTAGACCTCGAAGAAGACGCCGAAGATCTAGACAACAGCATCCATGAGACACAGTGGCTAGTAGAGCTAGGCTCCGAACCCATAGAGTCTGCTATAAATAGGACATGAGATCAAAGCTGCTCACGGTGACACTCAGTGTTGCCGCACTTGCTGCTATATCATGTGGATCGGGCGGCACGACGAAGAAAACCCCCAAGAAAAAGACCAGCACTGTCAGCCGAGTCAGCTACACGGCTGGTGGCGTAGGGGAAGCACTCGTGACCTACGGGAACAGCAGCACTGGTATCAGACAGGAAACGGTGGTCCTACCGTGGTCAACATTCCAGACCGCTAAACCGACCGATGGCATCACGCTACGTGTGCGCTCTAACGCTGTCGGGCCTGTACAATGCAAGATCACAGTCAACGGATCTGACCGCGTAGCCAACCAGTCCCAAGGAACAAACGCAACGGCAGCATGCACAACACATGGCTAACGACATACCAGGCGTAGAGCCCATACGCGCACTAGCCATAGAACCAAGCATCGACGGTAACAAAGTAGTCTACACAACCGTAGAAGCCAGATCAGACAACGGGCAATGGCACTACCAACGATGCTGGCACGGCTACCACTCCACGTACGTGGTCACCCATATCAACACAAACAGAAAATGGGTGTTTCCCACCCTTCTAACAGCACGCAGATGGACCCACAACCATGGTCGGGTAGCACTAGAAGTACCCGACCGCGAATTCCTCTAGGAGCTACCATGGCTGAATACAAACCGGTCTCGAAAGAGTACGTTGGCGAGCCATGGAATAAGCAGCCACACGAAACCAGCTACCAGTACGCCAGATTCCGTACCTACCTAGAGCTGGGTAGAACCCGCACCGTGCAAATGACGTGCGACCTACTCAATGATCTAGGCGACAAGATCAAATTCAACTCCCTGCAAGAACTTTCTCGCCGTAATCGTTGGCGAGATCGAGCCGACCGTTGGGAACGAGCGCAGGATGAGCAAGAGTTCGAAGTCCTACGCCGTGAGCGCCGTGAAGCGATCGAGTCGCAGAAAGAAGCAGCTAAAGCCCTGATCACCAAAGCGCTCGAAGCGCTGAAAGTGATCGACATCTATGATATGACGCCAGCAGATGTTGTCAGATACGTCAAGCTGGGAACAGACGTACTACGTATCGTATATGGCGACGTAACTGTTCCAAGTATGACAAGTAGTGACATAGTTGACGATAGTGAACTAACAGGATTGAGTGAGGCAGAACGGCGAGAGCGCCTTTTAGAGCTTTCCAAAGAGCTGGAATCCCGGGCTTTGGCTGACGGTTGATAGGGGTAGCCTATATGATCTAGGTAGATGATCTATCCACGAAAGGGGGAAGGATCATGGCTACCCGGAAAGATCAGAGTCGGGCGAAACAGCCGCTCGGCAACCTGATCGCCCCTTTTGTCAGCTCCATGCTGGTACTCGCCGTTAACCTCGGCGTGCCGATCGACGCTGAGCTACAAAACGCCATCCTCTCAGCAATCGTGTGCGGATGGGCGGTAATCGCTGGTGCTCTGGAAACCTACAGGCACCATAAAGACGTATAATTCCCCCACTTGATGCCCCTACCACTCTATCTGGTAGGGGCATCACTTATGTGCTACCCATCAACTACAGCGATCAAACGCTCGGAGGCGTCACGAACCAGGTTGGACAGTCTGATCAGTTCCAGTTCGCTGTCACGGTCGCCTAACACAAATGATGTGCGAAACAACTCATAGTTACGGATACTGTTGGTGAGCGCAGAAATACTAAGCCGAAACTCTGAGCTCTTAACCATCCGCCGCTTAATCCAACCAGGTAACTGAGAAGCCTCATCACCACTGGAGATCTCTCGCAAAACGTCAGAGTAGACCTCAACCATAAGCAATCCAATGTAGTCACTACTCACAACGGCAACCATAAACGATAAGATCAAGTAGTGCCACTACCGAATACTCAACAACACGACCAATTCCAAAAACAGGTAACAGGCCTAGCCGACACCCTAGGCCTACCCTGGTTCCACAACCCGGATAGCCGACGCGTCCGCGCTGGCCTACCCGACCTAATCATCATCGGGCCAGGTGGAGTCATCTACGCTGAGATCAAAACCGGCACCGGAGTACTCAACCCAGCACAACGCAAGATCATAAGACTACTCAGGCAATCACACCAACGAGTCTACGTATGGCGCCCCGGCAACCTTAGAAGCGGCCAAATCTACGTGGCCCTACTAGAAATAAGTAAGCCCCCGGATAAGGACCAGGGGCTCAGCACACCGTAGCGGGGACACTCACGGGTACACCAAGATGATAGCAGAAGAAAAGCCACCTAAAATGGCTGAAGACCCCTACTAATGAGGGGTCTTCAGCACATGCAACAGAATAGCTTACCGAGTTGATTGGCCATCACCGGGGGTTTCTATACAAGACAGTATCATAGGGACTAGCGAGGAAGCAAACTGCCTAAAATAGCTGAGCGCCTCTCCTAAGGAGAGACGCTCAACAGCCCCACAAGGAGGGACTCCCGTTCTGATTTAAGCGTCGTCTCGGGCGAGAATCCTTCCGTAGCAAGACAATAGCAGAGAAGCCAGCGAGGAAACAATGTCGATCATCGTGCTCAAAACAGCTGTCGATCGGAATAACTACTTCCTGTGGTCCACAACCGATGACGCTCCGCTCAGGTGCTTTCTGAACAGGTGGGAGCTACGCAAGTGGTATATGAGCGAAAACTACTCACGTTACCAGTTGCAGGTGACACTCAAACAGGTCACTGACACTGGCACCGATGGCGAGTACGGGGGATTCGACGTGGAGTACATTCCGGTTGGGGAAGCGTTGTGTCCCCCGGATGGTTGGTGGCATATTTCTCGATCTAGGCTCCCTGAGTTGTTTGAGCGTGTTGTTGGCGGCGTGTCATGTTTTGATTTATTGGAGCGGTATGCGGATTGAGATTGTCAAGATCGAAAACCTCGAGGTTTTTGATCTTGACCTATGATCAAGTTATGGCCGCATCCACCAAACTCTCAGCGTCCAACCTCACAAACGCACAACTACTACGTGAAGTAAGACAACTACAAAAAATAGATGACCAAGCAGCACTACCCCACCCAACCCAACTACTCCGCCGCATCATCCCCAGATACGTCAACAGACCACACATCCAAGTAATATCAGACAACCTAGAAA